>SAMEA3663028__coassemble_81_pt1 | contig 46537 bp, 44 predicted proteins | sample SAMEA3663028__metabat2_high_PE_039 | metagenome-assembled genome bin SAMEA3663028 (sample SAMEA3663028) | pig gut metagenome | biome: pig gut; feature: pig-associated habitat; material: faeces | place: France | collected 2012 | reverse complement strand
ACCTTTTTACTTTACCTACCAAATATTTTCCAATCTTTTTTTAATTTATTTTTTATTGCTATGAATATCAGTAAATAACAAGGCTATTTTTTCGCTCTTTTTGTCTATTACATCCACTTTTTGCTCAATTTTGTGGTCATTAAGACTCTAAAAAGAAGCGTATTTTTCGCGTTTTCGACGATTGAGAGTGTTTTTTGAAGTTATTTTGAATTTTCACCAAGAGATGTAGCTGCCAAAACAACAACGGAGAGTGCAAGCATCATTATTGCATCTTTAATCTCCACTTTATCCATTCCTATAAGACAAACTACTCCTAATGATAATCCTAAAGCCACACACCTAAAAATCAGCAATGGCAATTTACTTTTTTCTTTCATACATTATATATATTAATAGTAAGTAATTGTACGCTTATAACTTGTAATCAGATTTCTATTGCTATCGTAAGAATAATATTCTATAATGTTATCGTGTTCGTCGTATACATACTCGTAATAATCCGTTTCTTTAGTTGCCATTTCATAATCGATACGCACACATTCCAAAATATTCTTATGCTCATCATATTTAAATAGCGTTGAGGAGTTTAACGTGTCTTTATAATAGCTGCGATTTTCCACACAGCAATCTTCTTCATTATAAACATATTCCAACTTACTTTCCAATTCTCCATCGGAATTAAAAACGGCACATTCTATTTCACGGTCATTCTCATTATATTTATATTTACAACTACTTAGTAAATTATTATTTAAATCCAAAAATTTCATACAGATAACATTTCCTTTATCGTCATATTCATTTTCTGTTACGTCTGTATTAACCGGAACACCATTTTCGTAATATTCTGCCACTATTTTTGTATTAAAACCGCTTTTGGAATATTCATAAGTACTTTTTTCTTCTAATATCTTGTCTCCATTTTCATTTACTTCATAAACTTCCGTAGAAACAAGATTATTTCCTTTGTACTTATTATAGGTATATCGTGAAATTCCATCATATTGACGGATTATTGATATACAATTACCATTTTTATCATACTCCGATATCTCATCGATATGAGATTTTTCTCCATCAATAAGATTATCATCTTTTCTGGTAATGCATTCATTTCTATCATTATATGCAAATCTGCTTTGGTATACATATAACCCGTCGGCGGAAGAATATTTAAAATCGGAAAGGAAACCTTGTTTGTTGAATTCCAAAGATGTAGAACCTATAATCTGAATTTCACCGATTTGACAATTCAAGCCATAACTCTCTTCATAAGAAGATTTTACATCACCTTTATAGCCATAATCTTCACGAGAATACTGCTTTGGTTCCGACTGTTTAAACTCCGTTTTATCTTCTTTATTACATGCTACAAAAGCGAGCATCAACATAGAACAAAATAATAATTTCTTAAAATATTTCATACCAACAACATTTAAATTACTATGCAAAGGTAATAATTTTTACGAAAAAAGATTTGTATACATCAGAATAAATTCTTTATTTTGCAGAAAAAAAAGCATGACAATAACATTTTTAGGCACAGGCACCTCTACCGGGGTACCGGAAATAGGATGTACTTGTGAAGTATGCACGAGTAAAGATCCGAAAGACAATAGGTTGAGGACCTCTGTTTTGGTGGAAGATGATAACACAAGGCTACTCTTTGATTGCGGTCCCGACTTTAGACAACAGATTATGAAACAACCTTTTAAGAAGATAGATGCCGTATTTTTAAGTCACGAGCACTACGACCATGTAGGCGGTATTGATGACTTGCGTCCGTTTTGCAGATTTGGCGATATCAACATATATTCAAACGAAAGAGTAGCACAAACAATAAAACAGGTGATGCCCTATTGCTTTGCACAACACCCATATCCCGGCATTCCGAAAATCAATATGCACACAATTAAAGACGATGAAATATTAAAGATAAATAATTTTACAATTACCCCGATAAATGTACTTCACGGTAAACTTCCGATTTACGGATACAGAATAAACGACATAGCGTACATTACAGATATCCTCACTATTCCGGAGGCGGAATACATCAAACTTCGAGGACTTAAAACATTGATAATAGGAGCATTAAGAGAAGCACCACACGGAAGTCATGAAACCATAACTCAAGCGATAGAGAACATAAAAAAGATACAACCACAGCAATCTTTTCTCATCCACATGTCGCACCATGCAGGTTTACATTCCAAACTTGATGCAATATTACCACACAATATACACCTTGCATACGACAATTTACAAATAACCATTTAATGAGTCATTTTGGCATTATACGAAACGACAAAATGACATTTTGTAACAATAAAATCACTTTTAAGCATTTGGCATTGTTTTTGATGTAAAGCGAGTAGACTATGATTATGTTCAAAAATAAAAAAGCGAAACTTTTTAATAATAAAAAGGGCAACGAAATGGAAAATAAAGAAAACACCGAAAAAGAGACAGAACAATCTAAGGTTCAAGATTCTAAAGAGCAAACTACCGACACTGCAAAACAAGAAAACGATCAAAATACGGACAATAAAGAGCCGGAGATGAATCAAAAAGCAGAGGAGACCAAATCAGAACCTGAGGCAACACAAAAAGTTGAAATAGATTGGGAACAAAAATATAAAGAATTAAACGACAGACATTTACGTTTAAATGCAGAATACGACAACTATCGTAAACGCACCTCAAAAGAGAAGGCAGATATGATAAAAACAGCCGGAGAAAAAATCATTTCCGACATTTTGCCTGTAGTTGACAATTTTGAAAGAGCACTTGAAAATATGAAAGAGGGCACTGACGTAAATGCACTAAAAGAGGGAGTTGAGTTGATATTAAAGCAACTGATGGGAATGATGAAAAACTATGGAGTGGAGCAAATCAAGACAGAAAATGCTGATTTTGACACTGATTTACACGAGGCTATAGCCCAGTTCCCGGCACCGACTCCCGAACAAAAGAATAAGATAATAGACTGTACAACCAAAGGCTACACTATGCATGGCAAAGTAATACGACATGCAAAAGTAGTAGTTGGCGCATAATAAAAAGGAGACCCTTAGATGGCAAAAAGAGATTACTACGAAGTACTTGGCGTTGCAAAAAATGCCAGTGAAGAAGAGATAAAAAAAGCATATCGTAAATTAGCCATAAAATATCACCCTGACAGGCAACAAGATAAGAGTGAAGCCGAGAAAAAAGAAGCAGAAGAGAAGTTTAAAGAAGCTGCAGAGGCTTATTCCGTATTAAGTGATGCCAACAAGCGTTCGAGGTACGACCAATTCGGACATGCCGGTGTAGACGGCAATGGCAGCGGTTTTGAAGGTGGCTTCTCTATGGATGATATCTTCCGACAATTTGGTGATATCTTCGGAGGCTTCGGTTTCGGAGGTTTTGGAGGTGGTTCATCATCCGGAAGAACAAGAGTTAATAAAGGCTCTGACCTTAGAATTACTATAAAACTCACATTACAAGATATTGCCAATGGTACGGAGAAAAAAATAAAACTCCGCAAATACGTAACTTGTCCTGATTGTAATGGCAGTGGCGCAAAAGACGCCAACAGTATTCAAACCTGCCCGGATTGTAACGGACGTGGATACAATGTACGCACACAACGAAGCATTTTCGGAAATATACAAACACAAGTTACTTGCCACAAATGCAACGGAGAAGGCAAAATCATCACAGATAAATGCCCTACATGTAAAGGAGATGGCATAATAAGCAAAGAAGAAATAGTTACCATACCAATACCTGCAGGAGCTGCGGAAGGTATGATTTTCAAGTTACAAGGCAAAGGAAATGCAGCAGTTCATGGCGGTATTCCGGGCGACATCTTGGTAGTAATTCACGAAGAAGAAGACCCTAATTTAATTCGTGATAACAACAACCTGATTTACGAATTAATGCTCGATTTACCAACAGCCGTTTTAGGTGGCTCGGTAGAAATACCTACTCTGAACGGCAAAGTAAAAATAAACATAGAAAAAGGTACTCAACCGGGCAAGATATTAAGATTAAAAGGAAAAGGACTCCCGGATATGCATTACGGCACAGGAGATTTACTTGTTCACCTTGGAGTTTACATCCCGGAAAAACTATCTAAAGACGAAGAAAAATTATTCGAGAAATTACGTGACTCAAAAAATATAGTGCCAAACAAAAGCATTTCAAGAATGTTTTTCGATAAATTGCACAAACTTTTTTCATAATATAAATTTATCTTCAATCAAAGAGAAGTATCACCCTCACCAACAATGAGTGATACTTCTCTTTATTTATTTTGTGAGATATAAATAATTACAAAAAAAATTACTACCTTTGTAGCAATAAATATCGAACACTACTAATGATAAACATTAAGGACATATTTTCCAAAGCAATAAACTTTGTTAAATCCAACAAATATATTAACAAATACACCATTGCATTAGTTATCTTCTTGATAATATACATTTTTTGTTCCGAACACTCTTATATCAAAACGAAAAAATTAGAACGACAAATAGAGAAAACGGACAAACAAATAGAATATTACGAGACAAATATCAAGAATAACAGAGAGAAACAAGCGGCACTTGAATCCAATAAACAAGAAGTGGAAAAGTATGCTCGCGAACAACTCAACATGAAAAAAGAAAACGAGGATATATATTATATAGAAGAAAAATGAGAAGACAACAAAAAAACAAGCCTACAACATTTCATTTAGTAAAGTACGATTCTACCCTTTTAGAATATTTGATAGCCAATTTTAAAGATAAAAGTCGCACTACCTTAAAGTCATACCTAAGTCACCGACAAATAGCAGTAAACGGAAAAACTACAACTGCTTTTGACTTTCCAATAAAGCAAAACGATGAAATACGTATATCACCTGTCGGGGAGGCAAAACAAAACCCGAATCACAGAATAAAAATTATTTACGAAGACCAAGACTTAATTGTTGTTGAAAAGAAAAACGGCGTACTTAGTATTTCTACCGGGAAAGAGGGAGAGATTACAGCATATAGTATTGCGATGGAACACGTGCGCCGTCAACACCCGGAAAACAGAGTATTTGTAGTGCACCGTTTAGACCGCGACACATCAGGCTTACTGATATTTGCGAAATCTCCTTTTGTGCAACAACAAATGCAAAACAGATGGAATGAAAACATCATCACAAGAAAATATATAGCAATAGTAGAAGGCAAACCGGAAAAAGAAGAAGATCGACTCGTGAGTTGGCTGACAGAGAACGCAAAATCCTTAAAAGTGCATGCATCACCAACAGACAATGGTGGTAAAAAGGCCATTACCAATTACAAAACACTACAGAGTAATGAGAAATATTCTTTGTTGGAAATAACATTGGAAACCGGAAGAAAGAACCAAATCAGGGCTCAATTCGAGCTAATAAAACACCCTGTAGCCGGAGACAAGAAATATGGTGCTACGACAAATCCGCTGGGACGACTCTGCCTTCATGCATCTGCACTCTGTTTTAAACACCCGATAACAAATGAAATACTAAATTTTGACACCGGAATACCGGCCTCTTTCAGATAAAAAAAGCTTTCTGATTTTCATCAGAAAGCTTAAATAAATCGGGTGGTAGATGGGGCTTGAACCCACGACCTCTGGGACCACAATCCAGCGCTCTAACCAACTGAGCTACAACCACCATCAATTTGCGAGTGCAAAGTTATAATAATAAATTGATTCACACAATAGTTTTATTAAAAATATTTTCAATCATGGAAAGTAAAAAATATTTTGCAGTAAATGAAACACTTAACAAAGAAATATCGCAAATAAAAAATAAAATTATGCTATCTATGAACGGAATTTGCGCCGAAAAAATGCAAAATTCAGGCTTTAATTACGGCAAAAATTTCGGAGTAAGTTGGGATAGACTATGCGAAATAGCATCAGCATATGAGCAAAATTGGGACCTTGCCATACGACTATGGAATATCGATATTAGAGAAACAAAACTTATTGCCACTAAAATCTGCTCTCCGGAAATGCTCAATGAAAAAAATATTTACGAGTGGATTTCCGGAATTAACAATTCGGAATTGGCGGAAATTACATCTATACTATTTGCAAAAAACATTACACTTACAAAAAAATATATAGAACTATTACACGACGCCAACTTTTATATAAGGTTATCCATGTTACACACCTTATCCAAAATAGGCATGAATTTGAATGAAAAGGAAATAGAGGAAATAATAAAATCTATCAACATTTCCGACACCGACAACATTTCAGCTGCCCGTGCTATTGAATCAATTTTACTTACAGCAGATATTAAAGGGCAGAAAGAAATAACAACAGAATTTACAAAAATTTTATCACAAACAAAAACGACATACTCTGAATACATCTGTAAGTCACTAAATTATTGAAAATGAGAAACATTTATATATGTTGATTATTTGTTGATAACTAAAATTAAAAACACAATAACAAAAGAAAAATAAAACGTAACTTTGCAGCATGAATGAGTTGTCAATACACTTGAAGAATTTATTGTCGAAATATGAGTGCGTAATCGTGCCCGGATTAGGCGGTTTCGTTACATATTTTGAGAATGCCCATTGGGAGAATAACACATTAATTCCCCCGATGCAGCAAGTGCGTTTTAATCAAAACCTTACCTATCACGACGGCTTACTTGCAGAGATGTATATGAAATATTATAATATAAATTATACTTCTGCATTAGAAAGAATAACGGCTGATGTGCAAGAAATTACCAATTCCTTAAACATTCATAACACATATCTTTTAAGCGAAATAGGAATCCTGATAAAAGACACTAACAATAATATCCTTTTAAAGAGTAATTCGGCCGTTTACCTGCCAAGCAATATAGGATTAGCACCTATCACATTACGTAAACTAAAAGCGATAGAGAGCAAACCTCTATATCCAACGCACAGCATCGATAATGATGAAATCATTTTACGCATACCAAGGAGGTCGACTCAAATAGCAAGATATGCCGCAATGATTGTTCTGATTTTCATTATCACAACTTTATTACCGGTAGAATTAAACAGATATAATTATACAGCCTCGGTAATTCCGAAAAATTATCCTGAAAAAACATCTGTGAACAGAGAATATTTTACGGAGTATGATTATTTCCATAAATTTCATAATGGTTTTATGCCGGACACAAGCATGGAATGTCAAGCGGGACACATTGATACCGAAAGCACAATTGCAGATTCTAGTGAAACAATTCAATTATCATTACAATCTGAATCAAATCAAGAATCAAATACCATAAATCAAACACCAAAAGAAGAATATTCGTCAGTTAAATCAAGCGACAACAGATACCACTTGATAATAGCCAGTCTTGCATCCGACGCACAAGCCGAAGAGTATATTGCCAAGCAAAAAGACTACAATATAGACGAACTCACTGTTATAGAGTGCAATGGCAAATACCGAATAAGTGCAAAAAATTTTAAGACTTATAAAGAAGCACTAACACATCTTGATTCGCTCAAAAATGCCACAACAAAGAGCGCGTGGATTTATTGCAAATAAGAAAATTTTTTCTCATCATATATATAAGTCGTGACTATATCACGACTTTTTTTATTCAAATATCCAATAAAAAAATCTGCATTTATTATTGTAAATTTATTTTTATTAACACTCGCATTTACTCACACTGACTCACACCGACAATTGCTTCCATTTGTATATCAACAAATTAAAATATATTTTTAAATAACTATAACAAACATTTACTGTTATTAAAATACAAAAAAACAAAAAAAAAAAACAGTTGCTAAAAATAATATTGAAAGATAATTTTGCAGAGAAATAATAACCTTAAACAACTAAAAGCGATGGGTCGATGCGATATAACGGACAAAAATATTATGAAAAGAAAATTTACATTTGCATTAGTAATGCTTGTTATCTTAACATTGTCAGGTTGTGCAAGTACCGGTAAGTACTATTCAAGAACAAGCAACCTCAACGAAACACAAACTCAGGTGGTACTTTCGCAAGCAAACTTCAGAGTGGTAAAAAATGTAAGCACCGTTGTAACGTACACACAAAAGAACAAATTCTCCAACACACAACTTTTCCAGTCAGCCTACAATGCCCTAAGAGAAGAAGCAGGTCTATCCGGTGCCCAGACATTAATAAATATAACCATAGAAGAAATCGATTACAGTAAATATGGTTTTACCGGCAAATTAAAAAAATCACAACAAGCAGTTTTGGTATCAGGAACAGTAATTGAATTTACAAAATAAGTTTTCTGTAATAAAAGACAAAATCATATGCCAATAACGCAATAACATGGAAAAGAAAATATCAATCATTATTTTGTCTTTATTGTTATTGACTCCGATTTATGCCACAAAAGTCACCAAGAAGGTAAAACTTCCTGCAGGCACGGCAATTACAATCAGAACCATCAATAAATTAGACTCTCAAAAGCCAAAAAAGAGAACAGTTTTTGTAGTAAACGGTGACATCTGGGATGAAAGCGGCGAAGTGATTCTAATAAGAGAAGGCACGCCGGCTGATGTGCAAATATTTATCAGAAGAGCAACAGCTTATGGCGAAAAGGCAATGATACAGTTCCAGCCTATTTCCACAAAAGCTTTCAACGGCCGTCTTGTAGGTTTCAAAGAACAAAAAGTGGTTTTCTCCGGCGGTAACTATAAAAAACAAAAAAAAGTTGTTTTGCCAGAAGGAACATCATTCTGTGGCTACACAGCAAATGATTTGTACTTTAATATAGAAGTAGATGAATAAAATGTAAATATAACTCAATTATAAACTGTCATAAAAAAACAGCTAATAAATTTTTTTATGCAAAAAAAGGAGAAATAAATTATGAAGAAATTCTTTACATCATTAATGTTTTTATTGACATTATTAATACTTGTCGGGTGTGAGAAAACTAGGCCTATAGTTGATTTTTATTACGAAGACATGGGAAACGGTAAATATTATTTCCAAAATAAAACTTATTGGTCTGATTACCAATATCATAAATATGACATTTATTGGTATATTGATGACTCTAAATTACATAAAACAACTTTTCCTTATGATGATCAAGTCGAAAGTTTCTATTACACCTTTCATATGTCTGACACTTATAAAGTAAAATTAGAGATTTATGACTATAACACACAAAAATATTACGAGGAAGTTAAAAATATTAAAGTCTCATTATCTAGCGATGGCGGTACAGGAGGAGGTACCGGTGGCGGTGGTAGCGACAACACCCAATATCCTACAGCAAATTTTGATTATGACTTCTATGACAATTTTGAAATAGATTTTTATAATTCATCATCAAATGCCACATCTTATTCTTGGTCTTTCGGAGATGGTCAATCAAGTACAGAAGAAGAACCATCTCACAGATATAGTAGACCGGGCACATATACGGTTACTCTCACTGCAAGAAATAGTAAAGGTTCCCACCAAGCCACAGCTCAAATTACAATTACCAAACCGGCTTATACATACTTCTTAGGAATTACGTACACGAAAGTCCCTCAGTACAATCATAACTATAAATTCGTTTTAACTGACGATGATATATTTACAACTACGTGGGGTGATAGTGATTGGAGAACAATTTATAGTACTCCTTTCGACTATATATACGCAACACCTAAACTATTAAATGGTTTGGCAGATGATGATTATTACGAACTCAACATTTATATGGATACAGAGAACAGTAGTGGACAGATTGCCAAATGGAGCATACCAACAACATATTTAACACAAGACTACCGTACTGAAATGTACGGAACATCAGCTGATGGTTCAACAAAAGTAACAATATACTTCAGTTATGAAAAAACACCTCTTTCAAATAGTCCGGCTCGCACTGAAATCAAAAAAGCGAAACAACCGATTACGAGTGAAATGACTCCGGCTATCAAATAAATTATAGTCCTTTAAAACTAAATCATTATGGCAACAAATAATCCGAATTGGCCTTCTCGTACAGGCAACCCGAGTGGTGGCGGAAGAGGGAATAACCCTCCAAAGAAATAAAATGTGAATACTCAACACATAATAAAAAGACCATCAAACATATTGGTTTGATGGTCTTTTTATCTTATTTATTATTCATTCAGTAATTTATTCCAAAGTGGGTCGGCCGGCAATGGGGCTTCTACATGAATAAGTTCTTTACTTACCGGGTGAATAAACTCTATACTATGCGCTAAAAGCGATATACCGCCATCGGGATTTGAACGGGGAGCTCCATATTTCAAGTCTCCTTTTATAGGGCATCCTATCGAGGCCAACTGACAGCGTATTTGATGATGCCGCCCCGTATGAAGTTCCACCTCCAGCACACTATATCTATCTCCACAAGCTATTGTTTTATAATCCAATGAAGCGAATTTACTATTAGGTTTTGCTGTAGAATAGCTATATGATTTATTTTGTTTCTCTACTCGTAATAAATAGCTCTCTATTTTGCCATCTGCTCGCTCCGGTCTTCCACATACAATTGCCCGATAAGTTTTTTTTATTTGCTGATGGTCGGCAAACATTCTATTCATCCTCTCAAGGGCTTTGGATGTTTTTGCAAACACCACCACCCCGCTCACGGGACGATCAAGACGATGTACTACTCCACAAAATACATTTCCGGGCTTATCATATTTCTCTTTAAGATAATCTTTTATTATTTCAGAGAGAGGTTTATCTCCGGTTTTATCACCTTGAACTATTTCTCCCACCTCTTTATTTACTATAATAAGGTGATTATCTTCGTAAAGTACCTCCATTATCTACGTTGTTTTACTGCTTCATAAACGATAATACCTGTAGCTACAGATACATTTAAAGAACTGATTTGGCCACAAATAGGTATAGATACCATATCATCTACTATTCGCAGTATATCAGGTGAGATACCCACATCTTCAGCTCCCATAACGATGGCGAGGGGACCGGAATAGTCGGCTTGAGAATAGAGATGTGAAGCTTTTTCGGAAGCTGCCACTACTTTAACACCACATTTTTGCAAATAAGAGACAGTGTTATGAAGGCTATTTTCTCTACAAACGGGAATTATATGAAGGGCACCTGCAGAGGTTTTAACGGCATCGGCATTTGCTGCTGCACCGCCACGCATCGGCATAATAATGGCATCTACACCGGCGCACTCGCAAGTACGCGCTATCGCTCCAAAATTTCTAACATCTGTCACTCCATCCAATATCACTATGAAAGGGTCTTTACCTTGCTCATATAGCATAGGGATTATATTTTCAATATGTTGATATTCAATAGAAGAGATATATGCTACTACACCTTGATGATTTTTCGTAGTGAGTCTGTTTAATTTCTCTAAAGGCACTTTTTGTACAGGAATTTTACGCTCTTGTACCAAATCAAAAAGTTCTTTAAGCAAATCTCCACCCATCTCTCTACGGATAAAAATTTTTTCTATTTCCTTGCCGGCATTAATAGCTTCTATTACTGCTCTAATGCCAAAAATCATGTTCTTTTCTTTTATCTGTTTCATTAATAATAATGTAAATAATTATTTTTTTGCAAAGGTACGATTTTTTCTTTGTTTCAATAAAACTCTATCTATTTTTTTTGTACCTTTGCAATTCTAAAATAAAATAAAAGATGAATAAATTGTGTTTCTTCAGTTTGGGGAGTGGCAGTAGTGGAAATTGCTATTACTTAGGCACTCATGAATATGGATTTCTTATTGATGCGGGCGTTGGTGTACGCACTATCAAAAAGGAATTAAAAGAGCACAACTTAAGTTTTGAGAATATTTGGGGTGTTTTTATCACTCACGATCATACCGACCATATTAAATCGGTGGGTTCTCTTGGAGAGAAGTACCATCTACCTATATACCTTACTGCCGAGATGCAACGTGGCATCAACAAGAATTATAGGGTTACAGAAAAACTTACCTCTTGCTGTAAATTCTTCAAAAAAGGGGAGCATATCTACCTACGAGATTTTTTGATACAATCATTTCCGGTTTCACACGATGCTTCTGATAGTGTTGGATATTCTTTTATCTATGGTGATCAACATTTTGTAATAGCTACCGACCTTGGATATATCGGCAAAGAGGCAGCAGACCATATTATCAAGGCAAACTATTTGATAATAGAGGCGAATTATGATGAAAACATGCTGAAAAACGGTTCTTATCCTTATCAATTAAAGCAGCGAGTACGCTCTCATACAGGCCACTTATGTAATGATCATACGGCAAAATTTTTGGCAGACAACTACAATCCCAATCTCACACATGTATTTCTTTGCCATTTAAGTCAAGAAAACAACACTCCGGAGCTTGCTTTTAAAACCGTCAACGATGCTCTTGCGGCAAAAGGTATTACATTAGAAATACTTACACCGCTTGAAAGAACAACCACTTCACCTTTTTACGAATTCAAAGAGTATAATGAACAATAAAAAAAGAGCACTTTTCGTAGTGCTCTTTTTTTTATTGATTGAATTAATGATTATTTTTTCTTCTCAATAGATTCGTATCTGGAATTAAGTAATTCCAACACTTCCATAGTAATATCGTATTCAGGTGCTGCGAATAAAATGTTATCATTAAGCATGCTATTGGTAATTATAAGGTGATATTTACCGTCAGCATTAATAACTTTTATAGCTGCATTGATACTATCGCGTAATTGCAAACTTACTGTTTGTTGCTCAAGCATAAGCTCTTGAGTTTTTTGTTGCTCCAAGTTTTGCAATTCTTGTTGTTTATTAAGCAATCTTCTTTGCTCGGCTTCTGCGCGTTCGCGAGACAAGAAAGCATTATTTTCTACTTTACGTTGGAAGTCAATCATCTCTTTTTCCAATCCTGAAGCGCGTTGGTTGAGCTCTAATCGAGCATCTTCTTGCTTAGTCATCAAAGTTTCATTAGCCTCTATTGCCATGAAATAGTTATTCAGCAATGTGTCGGTATTCACAATAGCGATAGGTAATTTTCCTTCTACAGGAGCAACAAATTCTGTAGCAGTATCAGTTTTTTTTACCTCATCAGTTTTTTTATCATTGGCACAAGAAGCCACAACAAGTGCAACAGCACAGATAACAAAGATTTTTTTCATTTCGATTTTTTATTTTTTTTAATATTACTACGGGCTTCACGATCTTGCGAAGTAGCACAAGTAATGCCACGATCTTTCATTGCTCTACTTGCACCAATATGGGTATTCGGGAATTTTCCGCCCTTAATGAATAGTGCACGGTACGCCATAGCAAAAATTGCAACGAGCAACAATGCCAAAGAAACGATAAAAGCCGGTAGTATAGTTTTAAACATCAATTATTTAACGCAAAATTACTGCCTTAACGGCAGAGCATAATCAATCAATTTTATTTTCGTGACAAAGGTAATAAAAAAGTTTAATAAAAAAGAAAATACAATTGATTATTTTAATACCTCCACTTTTTTACGGAAGATTTGGAGACTAAATATATTTTTTGTACTTTTGTACGGAGAAAATACATATAAATTTCACCAATAAAAACACAAAAAAATGACAATTACAGATTTGCAGCCACAAAGGCTATGGAAAGAATTTGATGCAATAACACGCATTCCACGTCCTTCTAAAAAGGAGAGAAAAATTATTGCTTACCTTCAAGAATTCGGAAAGAAACACAATTTGGAAACTCGCACTGACGCTGCCGGTAATGTATTGATTTGCAAACCTGCAACTAAAGGTTATGAAGATAAGCCTACAGTAATATTACAATCACATATGGATATGGTATGTGAAAAGAACAATGATACTGTACATGATTTTGAGAACGACCCGATCCAAACTTATGTTGATGGTGAATGGCTTAAAGCAAAAGGCACTACACTTGGAGCGGACAATGGTATCGGAATGGCGGCAGAGCTTGCAATATTGGCAAGTGATGATTTAAAACATCCGGCTCTTGAATGCCTTTTCACTGTAGATGAAGAGACCGGATTGACAGGTGCTTTTGCCATCGACCCTAATCTTTTAAAAGGTCAATTACTTATTAACCTTGACTCTGAAGATGACGGTCAATTCTTTATCGGATGTGCCGGTGGTATTGACACTACAGTAACTTTCACTTACAAAAAAGAAGAAATGCCGGAAGGTCTTTACTACTTTACTATCAATGTAAGTGGCTTAAAAGGCGGGCACTCAGGTGGTGACATCCACTTAAATAGAGGTAATGCCAACAAGATTCTCAACAGATTTATGTGGCAAGTGGCTCAAAAAACAGAATTAAGAATATCATCAATATGCGGAGGAAATTTACGCAATGCCATTGCTCGTGAGGCTTCTGCTGTTTGTGCTGTTCCTACCGATTTCAAACACGAACTCACCATTATGCTCAATAAATTTGCAGCAGAGATAGAGGGAGAATTATCCATCTCCGACCCTGGAGTAAAAATTGCTATTGACAGTTGCAATAAGCCTGAGTATATGATAGATAAAGAAACAGCTCATAAACTTATCTATTCTATCTATGCATGTCCTCATGGTGTATTGAGAATGAGCGATGATATGCCTGGTCTTGTAGAAACATCAACAAACCTTGCTGCCATTAAGATGCAAGGCGACAACGAGATACTTATCACTACAAGTCAACGTAGCAGTACTGAAAGCAGCAAGCGCGATGCAGCATATATGGTAGAAAGCGTATTTGTATTAGCAGGGGCAAAAGCTACCCATGGCGATGGTTATCCGGGTTGGAAACCAAATCCAAAATCCCCTATTGCAAATATTGTTGCCGACACTTATGAAAAATTATTCGGCAAAAAAGCTATCATTTGCGCTATTCATGCAGGATTGGAATGCGGATTATTCCTCGAAAAATATCCACATCTCGACATGGTAAGTGTTGGCCCAACTATGGTAGGCGTTCACTCTCCTGACGAAAAACTCCATATCGGTGATACAGAGAAATTCTGGAAATTACTCACTCATGTATTAGAAAATATTTAATTTTCAATTAATAAAAAACCGCTTCTTAAGTAAGAAGCGGTTTTTTTATAATACATTACGGTCAAAAGAATGAAACCTACGAAGTAGTACATAGTAATAGCCTTATAATTTTGTCAATGTATTTGTAATGCTTGACGAAAGTAGGAGATAAAAATTTAAGAGTAATAAAATAGATAATACATAATAATTTTGTAACTTTGCAGTCTGTATAAAATGCAAATACAATATGATAAAGAAATTTGATTTTTTAGTTGTAGGAAGTGGAATAGCCGGAATGAGCTTTGCACTAAAAGTAGCTGATAAGGGTTCAGTAGCCATTTTATGCAAGACTACTCTTGAGGAAGCTAATACAGCCTTGGCACAAGGTGGAATTTCCTCTGTAACTAATCCCGTATTAGACAATTACGAAAAACACATACAAGATACATTGATAGCCGGTGATGGAATTTGTGATATCAATGCAGTAGAAAAAGTAGTAAAAAATGCACCACAACAGATAAAGCAATTATTGGAATGGGGTGTAGATTTTGACAAAGCACCGGATGGTAGTTTTGACCTACATAGAGAGGGCGGACATTCCGAATTTCGAATTCTCCACCACAAAGATTCTACCGGAGCGGAGATACAGCAATCGCTTATAAAGCGAGTACGTCAACACCCGAACATAACTATTTTCGAGCACCATTTCGGCGTTGACATTCTCACACAGCACCATTTAGGTCAGGTAGTAACAAAGCATACTCCAAACATCGAATGCTATGGAATATATGCATTAAACTCCAAAAACAATCAAATAATCACCTTTTTAGGGAAAGTAACTATGTTGGCAACAGGTGGTATAGGTAATGTATACACCACGACAACCAATCCTTTAGTAGCCACCGGTGACGGTATTGCCATGGTACATAGAGCCAGGGGAGTGATAAAAGACATGGAATTTGTACAATTTCACCCTACCGCTTTTTATCATCCGGGAGTAAGACCATCGTTTTTGATTACAGAGGCGATGCGAGGCTATGGAGCTGTACTTCGCACCACAAAAGGCGAAGAATTTATGCATAAATACGACAAACGCGGCTCCCTTGCTCCGAGAGATATTGTAGCGAGAGCTATTGATACGGAAATGAAGCTTGCAGGTACCGACCATGTATACCTCGATGTTACACACAAGCCGGCAGAAGAAACGAAAGAGCACTTCCCGATGATTTACGAGAAATGCTTATCATACGGGATAGACATCACCAAACAATACATACCGGTAGCACCTGCTGCACACTATCTTTGTGGAGGAATAAAGGTTAACGAGAATTCAGAAACTAGCATCAACCGCCTTTATGCAGCGGGAGAATGCTCTTGTACGGGGCTTCATGGTGCAAATAGATTAGCCTCTAATTCTCTTATAGAAGCAATAGTTTACGCCGATGCCGCCGCACAACATGCGATTGCCAGAGTTGATAAACTAACATTTAAAGAGGGTATTCCTCTTTGGAATGATGCAGGCACAAGACTCCCTGAGGAGATGGTATTAATCACTCAATCGCTCAAGGAAGTGCAACAAATAATGAGTTCTTACGTTGGTATTGTAAGGTCAAATCTAAGATTGCAACGGGCTATGAGCCGTTTGGAAATATTATTCCGCGAAACGGAGACTCTTTTCGACCGCTCTGTAGTTAGTAAAGACATTTGTGAACTTAGAAATTGTATCTCAGTAGCCTATCTCATCATCAAGCAAGCAACAGCACGTAAAGAGAGTCGTGGTTTACATTATACTATCGACTATCCGACAAAACAACATAATTAGAATTAATTAATTATAAACTACAAATATTATTCTATCAATGAAACACTTTAAATTGTACAATAACATTGGAGGATGGGTAGCTTTTATAGTGGCAGCAATCACCTATTTGCTTACCATTGAACCTACTGCCTCTTTTTGGGATTGCGGAGAATTTATTGCATCTGCATCGAAATTGGAAGTTGGGCATCCACCGGGGGCACCGTTTTTTATCTTAACAGGACGCATATTTGCTCTTTTTGCTTCCGACCCTACACAAATTGCGGCTTGTATCAACTCCATGTCAGCTATTTTCAGCGCCCTTACAATATTATTCCTATTTTGGACGATAACCCACATCGTACGCAAAATAGTATGTAATAAAGAGGGTGAAATGACTGTTGCACAAGGAATTGCTACATTAGGTGCAGGTATGGTAGGTGCTTTGGCATACACCTTCTCCGATACATTCTGGTTTTCCGCTGTAGAAGGTGAGGTATATGCATACTCATCATTCTTCACTGCTATTGTATTTTGGTGCATACTAAAATGGGAAGACTCTCGCGAGCAATCTTCCGCCACAAGATGGATAATACTTATAGCGTATCTAATGGGATTAAGTATTGGTGTACACTTACTTAACTTATTAACAATACCGGCTTTAGTACTCGTATACTATTTTGCATCTTTCAAAACTACATCAAAGAATACCATAATTGCCCTATTAATATCTGTAATAATATTGGGAGCCGTGCTTTATGGCATGATTCCGGGATTTGTAGAAGTTGCATCTTGGTTTGAATTATTCTTTGTAAATGTATGCGGATTGAGCTTTAATTCAGGTTTACTTATATATGTAATAAGCACATTACTCATCTTGGTATGGGCAATATATGCAACACATAAAACTGAATTTGGGGGCAGTAAAAAATTAGCGGCAATAGCATTCACAGCTACCATTTTAGTGGTAGGTATACCATTTATCGGTAGCGGTGCATTAAGTATAATTATAGGTTTTGCTATATTGGCCGCCATATTGGCACTACTCTTACACTTAAAAGATAAAGTAAACTATAAGTGGCTCAATACAATAGTTCTATGTGTAACTGTAATGCTGATTGGATATTCATCTTACACAATGATAGTAGTAAGATCTATGGCAAATACGCCTATGGATCAAAACTCTCCGGAAGATGTATTCTCATTACAAAGTTACTTGAATCGTGAGCAATATGGAGATAGACCGCTCTTCTACGGACCTATGTATTCCGCACCGGAAAAACTTGAGATACAAGGCAATATATGCGTTCCGATACCTCGCTATTCTAATACTCTTTGGAAGCAAAAAGAGAAAGAATCGGCTGATGAGAAAGATGTATATATAAGCAAAGGAAAACGCCAAGTAGGCTACGTGATGGACCCAAAATTCAACATGCTTTTCCCGAGAATGTACTCTTCAAACCCTTCTCACATTGTAGAATATGAAAATTGGGCTAATGTAAAAGGCAAAAAAATTCTTACTGACCGTTGCGGTCGCAAAGAAAACATTACAATGCCTACATTTGGAGAAAACCTCAAATTCTTCTTCTCTTATCAAGTGAATTTCATGTATTGGAGATACTTTATGTGGAATTTCTCCGGCAGACAAAACGACATGCAATGCCATGGTGAATTGGATAAAGGAAACTGGATATCAGGAATACCATTTATAGACAACGCTCGCCTCGGCGATCAAGATTTAATGCCGGATACATTAAAGAATAATAAAGGGCACAACAGATATTTCATGCTTCCATTGTTATTAGGATTATTAGGTATAGCATGGCAATTAATGAACAAGCGTCGCGGAAAAGAGCAATTCTGGATTGTGTTCACTTTATTTATCATGACGGGAATTGCCATCGTAGTATATTTAAATCAAACACCATTGCAACCGCGTGAACGTGACTACGCATACGCCGGTTCTTTCTACGCATTCTCTATATGGATAGGAATCGGAGTGATGTTCCTTTTCGAAATATTAGGAAAATTCACACCAAAAACATTATCTGCAATAGTAGCATTCTTATTATCAATGGGAGTACCTGTATTAATGGCACAACAGAACTGGGATGACCACGACAGATCAAACCGCACACTTGCCCGCGATATGGGATGGAACTATCTCAACAGTTGCGAAGAAAATGCTATCCTCTTCTCAAACGGAGATAACGACACATTCCCTCTTTGGTACAATCAAGAAGTGGAAGAGAATCGTACAGACGTAAGGGTTTGTAACCTCAGTTACTTAAATACCGATTGGTATATCGACCAGATGAAACGCGAAGCTTACGAGTCTGCTCCACTCCCTATCAGTTGGGAAAGAAAAGATTATATCGAAGGCAATTTGGATGTATGCAGAGTGAACGACAACAAACAAGCAGTACCGCTTCGTGGCGCACTTAAGATTTTAAGATCTAAATACATTGACGAAAACGGTATAGGAACTTTTGTAAGTAATAAACTAACTCTTGATATTGATAAAGAACAAGTATTGGCAACAAAAACGGTAAGAGATGCCGACACATTAAATATTGCCGATAATATGAATATATCATTATCACGATCAATAACAAAAGCGCAAATAATGTTCCTTGAAATGCTTGCTTCAAACAATTGGGAGAGACCTATGTATGTTTGTGCAACGGTAGGAAGCGAATACTACCCTGCTATACAGCAATATTTACAACTTGAAGGACTTGCCTATCGTATTGTACCTACTAATTATAACCGACAAACTGTCAACACCGAAAAGATGTACGACAACATGATGAATAAATTCTTGTGGGGAAATGTAAATGACCCTAAAGTATATCTCGATGAACAACATATTCGCATGTGCCGCACATTGAGAATGATGTTCGTACAATTGGCAGAAACATTAGTAGAAGAAAATCAAAACGAGAAAGCATTAAATGTTCTTGCAAAATCAGAAGAAGTATTGCCATATTCTTGCGTTCCTTACGACTATAGTTGCGCATCAATAGCAAAACTATATTATCAATTGGGTGAGAAAGAGCATGCTAAAGACATTTTCAATGCACTCTTTGACGATTGCGAACAACGTATCAATTGGGTATCAAAATTAACGCCAAAACAAAGAAAAGCAATATCAAATGAAAATGGAATAGGTAATGCCCTCGGTATTGTTCAAACAATATTCTACGATATGCAAAATACCGACAAAGAAATAGCAGATGAAGCAAGACAACTTTTCGATTTAGGTATATCATATTATAAAGAAGGTAGATAATGAAATCATTATATCAACCTAATTGGCTTATCAGATTTTTAATTCCCGGCAAGTACAGGCTTAAAATATCTGATAAGCCAATTGTTTATTTAACATTTGATGACGGGCCAACAACAGAATGTACGGAAAAGATATTGGAAATATTAGCTACGCACGATGTAAAAGCTACATTTTTTTGCGTAGGAGAGAATGCACGGCAGCATCCGGAATTGATAAAAAAAATTATTGAAGGCGGGCACAATATCGGAAATCACACTATGCACCATAAAAACGGCTTTAAAACAGGGATACAAAATTATGTAAACGAAGTACTTCAAGCTTCAGAATATATTCCAAGCAAATTATTTCGCCCTCCATACGGGAAGTGCAATATTTTTCAGAATCTGAAATTAAGAAAATTAGGATATAAAATAATTCAATGGGACGTAATTGCTTATGATTGGGATAAAACACGCACTCCTCACGATGTATTGTCGATAATAGAAAAATATGTTCGAAACGGCTCTATCATTGTATTACACGACTCGGTCAAAGCCTCCGACCGCACATTACCTATATTATCAACACTAATAATATCCTTAAAAAGCAGAGGTTTCGAAATAAAAACGATAATTTCATGAAAATTTATCTTGCAAACAGAAAAAAATCAAAATAAAAAACGTACCTTTGTAAGAAATTAAATAAATAGTGGAATATGTTACGAATAGCTGTAAACAATCAAAGTATATCTTGGCATGATTTACACACTTTATTAAGTGAAGCCAATATAAAATTTCCTTATAACAGCAATAATATCGTTATAAAATCGAACAATTTTCCGGCAGAATTAGTTAATGTTGACGACAATTCCATACCGGAAATAGTATACAAAGGCATTGCAGATATAGGCTTTTGTATGGAGCACGTTCTTACAAATTTCGGGATAACAAAATTTGCAGAATATAAAAAAATAGGAATTAATAAATGTAACTTGTCGCTTATCATTCCACAAAGCACTAATTACAAAAACATTGAGTGGTTTAATAACAAAACCATAGCCACTCCATATCCTGAATTGCTCACTACATTATTAAAAAAGAACAATGTAAAAGCCCATCTTTTAAGATTACAAAAAAACATCTTTAAATCAGTAACATTAGGTCTTGTAGACGCAGCTTTCGATTGCATATATACAGGCACATCATTATTAAACGAGCAGTTAAAAGAGGTAGAAACTCTTTATACTACCGAGACCGTAATGATAATCGGCACTACCATATCACCACAGAACAATATATTACTTGAAGAGTTTAATTCGCGAATCAATTCTCACATATCTGCAAGAGGGAAAAAAATGGTATCTTTTTCAATTCCAAATTCATCACTTGACAATCTCACCGAAATACTTTCTCGTGTAGGTACCGTGCCTAAAGTAATTAGCGCTATAGCCACCGACAAAACTTATTTATGTGCTATTTTAGATGAAACAATACTTTGGGATATAACAGAGAAACTCAAAATATTAGGAGTAGAAAATATAGTAGTAACTCCTATCAACTATATAATATAAACCAACAAAAAATAATCAAATAATATGCAGACAATTGACAATTTTAATTTTGCCGGAAAAAAGGCATTCGTACGTGTAGATTTTAACGTACCAGTAGATGAAAATTTTGCTATTACTGACGATACTCGAATCAGAGCAGCTATGCCAACGCTCAAAAAAATATTAAACGACGGAGGCAGTTTGATAATAGCATCACATATGGGAAGACCGAAAAAAAATCCTGATGAAAAATATTCATTAAAACATATCGTAGCACGCGTAAGTGAGCTTTTGGGAACTGAAGTAAAATTTGTTGCAGACTGCAATAAAGCAGACGCAGAATGCGCTAATTTAAAACCGGGAGAAGCCCTACTTCTTGAGAATCTCCGTTTCTATGCAGAAGAAGAAGGCAAACCAAGAGGATTGGCAGAAGATGCAACCGATGAAGAGAAATCAGTTGCTAAAAAAGCCATTAAAGCTTCACAAAAAGAATTTGCAAAACACTTGGCTTCGTATGCCGACTGCTACGTAAATGATGCTTTTGGCACCGCACATAGAGCTCATGCTTCCACAGCTTTGATAGCCGACTATTTCGACTCTAACAACAAGATGTTCGGTTATTTGATGAACAAAGAAGTAACTGCAGTAGAGAAAGTTATGGCACAAACCGTACGTCCTTTCACTGCTATCATGGGTGGCTCAAAAGTATCTTCCAAAATCGATATTATTGAAAACTTGCTTACAAAAGTAGACAACTTAATTATCGCCGGAGGAATGACATACACCTTTGTAAAAGCACAAGGTGGCAAAATTGGAAACTCAATTTGTGAAGACGACAAATTGGATTTGGCTTTAGAACTCATGGAAAAAGCTAAAAATAATAACGTGAACCTTGTACTCGCTGTAGATGCAAAAATAGCTGATAAATTCGACAATAATGCAAATACGGATTTCGTAAATGTTAATGAAATTCCTGACGGATGGGAAGGTCTTGATATCGGTCCGAAATCACAAGAGTTATTTGCAGATGTAATAAGAAACTCAAAAACTATACTTTGGAACGGACCTACAGGAGTATTTGAGTTCGACAACTTTATCCACGGATCTCTTGCTGTAGCAAAAGCCATTGTAGAAGCCACAGAAAAAGGTGCTTATTCTCTAATCGGAGGTGGCGACTCTGTAGCATGTATAAATAAATTCGGCTTGGCAGACAAAGTAAGCTATGTATCTACAGGCGGTGGTGCACTCCTTGAAGCAATAGAAGGAAAAACTCTTCCGGGTATTGCTGCTATCAAAGGCGAATAATATTAATTATATGCAATATTATCATTATAGGAATTGGATTTTCAACATCCAATTCCTTTTTCTTTTTATGTTAACTATCAGAAGATTATTAATCATTATAAAGTTCAAAAATTATATTTAGGACAATAATACATTTTATCAGTAAGTCTAATTGCATGTCAATTTTCCCTCAAAAAGGCATTCAATGAAATATAATTCTTCGATAATAGGTAACCTTACACACTCCCGGTTTTAAATCATATCACCACTACTGACGCTACGTATTCTATCACAGACAACCTTACACCCATTAGTGCAAAAAGTGTGACAAAGTGTCAGAAAATACAATATGGCACTATTTTTGATAAAGAAAAGAGTGAATATAATAATCGACAATTAAAACAAACAAAAATATGGCAAAAGGTACTATTGGGGTAACAACAAACAATATCTTCCCCGTAATAAAAAAATTTTTATATAGTGATCACGAGATATTTCTTCGTGAATTGGTATCAAACGCAGTAGATGCTACACAAAAATTAAAGACCTTATCTTCTGTCGGAGACTTTAAAGGCGAGATGGGAGATTGCACGGTAGAAGTATCATTGAACAAAGAAGCCGGCACACTTACAATAAGTGATAAAGGTATTGGTATGACTGCAGAAGAGATTGAAAAATACATCAATCAAATAGCATTCTCCGGTGCCACTGAATTTCTTGACAAATATAAAAATGATGCAAATGCCATCATTGGTCATTTCGGATTAGGATTCTACTCTGCCTTTATGGTATCAAAACAGGTAGAGATAATAACAAAATCTTATCAAGAAGGGGCACCTGCACAACATTGGACTTGTGATGGATCTCCGGAATTTACCCTTGAAGAGTGCGAAAAAGCAGAACGCGGTACAGACATCATTCTTCATATTGACGACGAAAACAAAGAATTTTTGGAGGAATCACGTATCGAAACTCTACTGAATAAATATTGTAAATTCTTACCTGTAGAGATTGCTTTCGGGTATAAAAAAGAGTGGAAAGATGGTAAAGAGGTAGAAACTTCCGAGAAGAACATCATTAACAACACAACGCCGGCATGGACACGCCGACCTGCAGACCTCACCGATGAGGACTATATGAAGTTCTACCACGAGTTATATCCTTATGCCGAGGACCCTCTATTCCATATTCATTTAAATGTAGACTATCCGTTTAACTTAACAGGTATTCTATATTTCCCACGTTTAAAAGAGAATATCCACATCGAGAGAAATAAGATTCAATTATATTGCAACCAAGTATTTGTTACCGACTCTGTTGATGGTATTGTACCTGAATATTTAACTTTGCTACATGGTGTTTTAGACTCTCCTGATATCCCATTAAATGTTAGCCGTTCTTATTTACAATCAGATTCTAACGTAAAGAAGATTTCAAACCATATCACTAAAAAAGTAGCTGACAGGCTCTTTGAGATATTTAAAAACGACCGTGCTCAATTTGAAGAAAAATGGGATGCGCTGAAAATCTTCATCGTATTCGGAATGCTTACAGATGAGAAATTCTATGAAAAAGCAAAAGATTTTGCTCTTTTAAAGAATATCGATGGCAAATACTTTACTTTTGAGGAATATAAAGAGCTAATAAAAGGTGAGCAAACCGACAAGGATGGCAATTTGATTTGCTTATATGCTCACAATATAGAAGAGCAACACTCTTATATTGAAGCTGCAAGAGCAAAAGGATATGATGTGTTACTCCTTGACGGACAACTTGACTCTCATTGGATTGGACAATTTGAGCAGAAAAATGAGAAAACAAAATTCGTACGTGTAGATAGTGATGTAGTAAGCAAACTTATTGCAAAATCCGACACTCCTGAAGTAGAGTTAGACAATACACAAAAGAATGCGTTAACTACCCTCTTCCATGCAGCTATTCCAAAAATGGAAAAAACCGAATTCATTGTAAGTGTAGAAGCATTAGGAGAAGAGAGTCTGCCAATCCTCGTTACACAAAACGAATTCATGCGCCGTATGAAAGAGATGTCCAAAAACGGAGGAAACCCGATGATGAGTTTCTATGGCGAAATGCCGGACTCATATTCATTAGTTCTCAACTCTTCACATCGTTTGATAAAAGAGGTACTCGACGCAGAAGAAAAAGAGTGTGCTTCTGCAATAGCTCCGATAGCAGAGGAAATCAAGAATCTTGACCACAGAAAATTGGAACTTAAGAAATCACATAAAGACAAAAAAGAGGATGAAATACCAAGCGCAGAAAAAGAAGAATTGGAAACTATTGATAAACAGTTAAGTGACCTTGGTGACAAACGTAACGGAATATATAGTGATTTTGCTACGAAGAACCCTAAAGTAAAACAACTTATTGACCTTGCTTTGCTTGCCAACAACATGTTAAAAGGAAAAGACTTGGCTGAATTTGTAAAAAGAAGCGTAAATCTATTGTGATTAAATAATTAGGATACAAAATAAAATCTATAATCAAATAAAAAAGAAGGGGTGATTGCCAAAAAAACGGCAATCACCCCTATTTAATTTAGAATTCTACATCATTCATTATAAGGGCAATTTTCTAATTTAAATCTCATTCTCCATCGCCCGTCAGAAAAATCTGAAGTTAATATTTTGAATGTACCAATTTGAGAAGTGTTATTGACATGAGCACCTATGCAAGCACAAGCATCATAATCTCCTATTCTTACAATTCTCAAAGTATCCGAAGCATTATCAGGCAACTTACTTAGATCTACAATATTTGCAGCCTCTTCTTTAGACATATATTCAATAGTAACATCCAGATTTCGAGAAATTTGCTCATTTACTCTATTCTCTATTTCTTTTATTTGTTCCTCAGAAGGTGCTTGATTTAATAGATAATCGGCTTTACTTTTCTTTCGTTCAATATGTGCATTTTTTGAGCGAGGGCACCCAAACATCTTTACCATTGTAGCATTTAGAAGATGTTCGGCGGTATGCATTGGCGGATACTCTTGTTTATTATGTGAATTAAGTTCTACTTCCATATTTATAAATTATTATTTCGTAAATCAAAGAATTTAACAACTTTACGGCTCATAGGTGGCATCTGTTGCTTTGCTATAAGTTCAATAGCCTCGAAAATAATATCAGGAGCAACGCGAACTCGAGAGCGAAAGATATCTTTTATCTGTTTAATAAATTGCTCGGAATGGTTATTACTGCCTATTTTAATTTGTATTTGATCGGTACCCAGAGAGTTTGTAAACACCTCCACAATATAATTTTCCACATCGGGTATATTATCCAAGATATCAAAAAGAGCAGGTGGATACAAAGTAGTACCTTTAAACTTAATCATTTGACCCTTACGGCCCAATACGGAGCTAAGGCGTACTGTATTTCTACCACAAGGGCAAGGGTCGTTATAATGGATACAAACATCTCCGGTTTTAAAACGCACTAAAGGCATCCCCTCCACTCCGATATTTGTAATGGTAACTTCACCCGGAACACCTTCCGGCACCGGATTATTATTCTCATCGAGGAACTCTACAATAATTAAATCCGGAGGCAAATGGCAGCCATTATGGCATTCACATTCCGTAAATGAGGTTTGCATCTCTGTAGATGCATAAGTAGAAAACAACTCTAACTCAGGCCATTGTTCTGCTATTTTCAATCCTAAAGTAGATAAAGAACCATCAGGATTTCTAAGATTTTCTCCTATACATATAGCTTTTTTTAACGAAGAGTCGTGATAAGAGATATTATTCTGTTTTGCAAAATCGATCAACTTCATAATAAACGAAGGAACGACCATACAAAAAGTAGGTTTTACCCTTTTTATTGTATCCCATTGTAATTCCGGGATACCATTACCTACACGCACTACACCGCAACCCAATTCTCTTGCTCCCAAGAAATATGCCAATCCTGCCATAAATCTACGGTCTATTGTGGTCATCAATTGCAGTATATCTTCAGAATTACATCGTGCCATTGTAAACGAAGAGGCCTCATTATATGCCAATCGTTGCAAATCATTCTCTGTAAGTGCAAACGTAACAGGATCGCCTAACGTACCCGACGTCGTTACATAATCTATTATTTGAGACAAAGGAGTACATATAAAATCTGTATTATATAATTGCAAATCTCGCTTTGTAGTTAATGGTATCTGCCTTAAATCTTCAAGAGTATTTATCTTATTAATGTCTATTTTATTATCTTTAAACAAACGATTATAAAACTTTGAATGTGTATTTACATATTCAAGTGTTTCCTTCATCCGTTGCTCTTGAAATAATTTTATCTCATCGGCAGACTGAAAAGCTATTTCTCGATTTTTATACATAGTAATTTATTTTTCCAAGATAATGTACTTAGAATGAATGTTTCTCTTAATATATTTTTCAGTAATAATGTATGATTCAGAATTTTTATTTAAACGACTAACTTTAAGTAAGTCTGACCCTTTACATGTAACATGCTTAAAACCAAAATTCTCGGCAGCGATAGTTAAATCTACGACACTTATTTTACCATTGAAAAAATATTCGCTATCAGCAGATTTAAAGATTATTTTTCCACCTTTATTGAGATGTTTACTGCATTTTAGTAAGAGCTGTTCTAATTCTGAAATAATGACATTATGCAAATCCTGCACAACAATACAATCCGAATCCGGACATTCAAAATTACGAAAGTCGGAACAAAAGTAAGACAAATTATCGGATTTTGCAAAACAATGACTTGCTAATTTAATTTTTTCTTCATCAACATCAAAAGCGAAAATCTCTCTTTTCTTAGAAAGCATTGCAAGCATTAAAGCGCATGAGCCAGAACCGCAACCTAACACTGTCACAACACCCGACAGCGGTACCAATAGATGCCAATCAATAAAACCATTTTCTGTAAAGAGTTGTTTTCTGACACTAAACTCTTCATCTCTACCTTTATAAATATAATTATACATCAATTGTTCGCGATAATATTTATTCGCAGGTGTGGCAAATTCTTCGAATAATGAGTTATATTTATCTACAATCAACCTACGTACTGATTTACTTTTCTCTTGATATGTTTCCCCAAAAGAGTTATTATCATAGGCTATACGAGGTAAAAATTCATAAGTTACACATCCTGGTTTAAGGTAAAAATTTTGCTGTTTAGAAAGCACTAAACCGGCGCCATATATGGCAACAGGCAGAATATCAAGTTTCAGCTTTTCTGACAAATAGAAAGCACCCTTATGGAAACGGAGGATATTTTCGTCATAAGAACGAGTGCCCTCTGGGAAAATCAAAACGGAATAGCCATCATTAACCATAGATAGTAAATCTGATGACAACTTATCATAGCCATTATTAGAGGGGAAATATCCGGCATATCGCAATGTAAACGCAAATAGTGGGAACTTCCACACCCAATCGGAAGTTATCACTACTATTTTCGGATATAATTGCATAAACAGCAACACATCGATAAAAGATTTATGATTTGATACTATAACAGCCGGATGTGATAAAGTATCTTTCGTGAAATTTCTCTTTTCAAATTTTATATGAAATGCCGTAAACAGCACTATTTTAGCCACATATTGTACAAAGACATGTAAGATATTCCGCTTCTTTTCCTTAGATATAGGAACAAAAGTAAGAAGTAGTATCAATAACTGACTAAGAACAGATCCTATACCAAAAAATAAGAATGGTAATATTGAACATAAAAAAGATTTTATCGTAATAGGGAAATTACCTTTCTTAGTAGGACCCAAAACCATCATACGAAATAAAAATGGCTGAATAGTATACGCTACAATAACTACCACGCAGATACCTATCATAGAGAGTAAAGCAATCGATTTCATTGCCGGATGTTTAGCCAAAACGAGCACCCCAATACCGACAATAGTAGTAAAAGCGGAAAAGAAAATCGCTGTTTTATGCATCCCCAATATCTTTGTACCGTTTTTATACTCTTGCTGCAATCCATCCATAATAAAGATACTGAAATCATCGCCGATACCAAAAATCAAAGTAGCCAAGATAATATTTACTATATTGAATTTTATTCCGCAAATCGACATAATCCCGAGGATAATAACCCAACTGATACACATTGGCATAAAGGTGAGCAATGCAGTTTCTAATCTTCCATAAATAATAAGAAGAGTTATAAACACCAAGAGAGAAGAGACCCACAAAATGAAATTGAAATCATCGCTAATATCTTTTATCATCTTGGAAGAGAAATAGCTACGATCGACTATAGTTACACCCGGCACTTTATTGATAAAAGAGTATACTTGATCTTTATTACATTCATCCAATTCTATGCTACTTACAAGATATAAATTGCCATTATCTTTAGATATCCAATCGGCAATTATAGGCACTTGTGCCATTTCATTATTATCGTATTCACACACCTCATAATCAGCTGTAAGTATTTCTAAAAAAGGATTAAAAGCATTTTGTGAAAACCCATATAGAGATGCATATTTGTTTAAACTATTGATAGTGGCATCAACTCTCTCTTCCGACCAATAATTTTCCCATTTCTCTATTCTTTGTTTCTGAATATCAAAAGGTATTACGAAATTTTTTAAAGAAACGAAACTCTGTATAGAACCGTTTTTTTGAACAAGGAAAGAGTCGCAAAGAGAATTTAAAGAAGTATAACTCTCCCACGAATTTTCTGTCACCGAAGAGATTAAGAAAACTTTATCAGCATCACTGCCAAATTTTGTTTGCATCTTGCTCTCCGCTCGCTGAATTTGTTCCGGCACGTAATTAATGCTGTTTAAATCGGCATCAAACTGTACGTCATTAAAGAAAAACAGGCAAATGATAGTAACGATAGTAACAATAGCTATAATCCATTTATTATCTTCATAATCATAAGCATTACAACGCTCAATAAAATTTAGAAATTTATTTGAACTATCACTTACCGGAGTCAAGAAATGAGGTAAATAAATCAAGCAAAAAAGAGTAGTACCCACCAAAGCCAAGGCTGCAAAAAGGCCTAAATCTCTTAATAATTGAGAATTGGTAAAGATCAGAGCGACAAAAGCCCCAATAGTAGTAATACAACCGACAGTAAGAGGATATGCTAAATCGGAAATAATTGTTTTGGGGTTGTCAACATGGTTGGCATGAGCTATAACATGTATGGAATAACTGAGAGCAACGCCAAGTACAATAGAGCCCAACCCGATAGCAATAGCAGAAACCGACCCTTTTATAACAACAATAACTGCAATGGCAAAAAGTGCACCGAAAACCGGAGGCACTATAATAAGTGGAATAGACTTTTTATTTTTAAAAGCAAAAAAGATAACTATAATAATTATTATCAAAGCTATAGAAAGTGTAAGAATAGTATCTTTTTTAACTTGTCTTGCATTATGTACTGCAATAATATGGCCACCGAAGCAGGTAATTTCAACATTATTTGAAGAGATATTAGAGGCAATATTTTCTAACGAAGAGACCATTTCATCATTCTCTCCGGTGTTTCCCATGTCATAAATAGGATTTATAAAAAGGTATAGAGATGATAAACCTTTATCAAAGAGATAATCGGCATATATTTCGTAATTATCATTTGAATTAAAAGATTGAAAATCACTTAATAGAGGTGTGGCGATATTGAGAGGATCGCGTAAGATGAAATCTTTCATCATCATTCCCCCCGGAGACAACAATAGGTTCAAAGAATTCGACACCGCACTACAAATTGCTGTATCAGAGATAAGAGTATCAATATGGGCATAGTAATCTTCGTCAATAAAAATAGGGAGATACGAATATATATAATCCGCAACCTGAAATATCTGAGTTTCATCGATAGTAGAGATAATATCACCTATTAAGCCATTCTGCTGAAGCACCTCTATCTGCTCTACAAAATCTTCTGCTGCTAAAATCATGGAGTCGGGCTTTGTACCGGAAACTTCCACTACAATCTTATCCTTGAATTTTAAATTCTTAAAAGAAGACTCCTCATCACCAAAAAAACTATAAATATTTTCATCAAACTTAATTTGAGTGGCAACACCGATGCACACACCAACCACGAGCAATAAACTTATGTATAGCATCGATTTATGGTTTTCAAACCAATCAAATATATTTAAGAAAAAACGAATCATGCTTTTTTATGACGAGTAAAAGAGAGTAAACAAAAAGAGAATAAAAACACTATAATAAAGGCTATTATTGCGAGTAGAATGCTACCGATAACATATTGTAACAGCGCACTTGCAACGGAATGGATTGATATTTGATGAATATCTATCCACACCGGATTTTTAAAAAAGACCCCGCCTAATACGAGACTACCATATAAAATAAATGGGATCATTGGAGGGATGCTGATATTTGAACTTATCATAGCCACTACCTTATTAAGTTTCAGTACGTGAGCCGACAGGCCTGCGAATACCAATTGATACCCCCAAATAGGTATTATACCGCTAAATACACCCAAAGCGATAGATGCCGACATCTTTATATTACTATCCGAAGAATTAAAGACGTATTTATCAAAAAAGGCTTTTATATTCTTAATAGAAAGCGATTTAAAAAAAAGATAAGGGTAATAGACCAATAAAGCCACCAACACCAATATAGTATTTAAAATGCTTATTCTGGTAAAGTCTTTTGCCGGCTTAAAATGTGATACTCTCTCTTCCTTTGGGGGATAATATACAGAAATAGGAATATTGACCACCCTAACGCCCCTCCAAGCAGATCGTACAAGAACCTCTACTTCAAATTCATATCTGTTGGTATAGAAATGTACATTATGAATTTCGGACAAAGGATATAGTCGAAAGCCGGATTGAGTATCCGATAATTTCTGAAAAGTTTCTACCTTATACCAGAAGTTAGAAAATTTATTCGCGAAACTATTTTTACCCGGCATATTATCGGCATTTAGATTACGGGAACCTACAATAAGTGAATTTGGAAATTTATCTATCTCATCTATAAAATATGGAATATCGGAAGCAAAATGCTGACCATCAGCATCCATAGAAATCATATATCTATATCCTGCATTATAGGTTTCTTTTATAGCAAGTCGTAATGCATAACCCTTTCCTCGATTTTCGGAATAAGAAAGCACATGAACCCCCTCAATTGTAGACAAAATATCTAAAGTAGAGTCGGTAGAACCATCGTTAACAACCCAAACATCATCTACATATTGCTTGGCATCTTGAATTACTTTTGCAATTGTACGACTATTGTTATAAACGGGTATAACTACTACAATGTTCTTCTCTTTTGCCACTGCCTTGTATTGAGAAATACATTCATTCATAACGCACTATTACTTAGAAAAATAACCCTTTACATCCATATTATATTCTTTTGCTCGAAACACATATTCGGTATAATTATCTTCCGACTCTATCATTTTCAAATTATCAAGCGACATATCTTTGCCATTGAACAATAATTCAACAGACATATTTTTTGATTTTGACGTTTTTTTTGGAGTAAGAAGAAGTGTATAAGAGCCTTCACTATTTTTAGAATAAGAAATATTATAGATAGACTTAAGAGTAGAAAAATCGCCTTTAAAGCACGATGAAATCAAGATATTCAAATTTTTTAAAGCCGGATTGGAAGAGAGCTTAATTTTCGTTATCTCTTTACCGGTTTTCATCTCCAATACAGAATCAATAATTTTTATAAAATCACCATTATTCAACGAAATAATTATATTATTATCAGCTAAATAATAAAACATTCCGTCGACAGATTTTGGTTTATCAAATATTGCAAATACGCTATTTTGTGTACATTTACACTTAATAGATCGGATATCTGAATTATATTTATGAATTTTTGAAATAAATTCATTTTCTACGCTACTATTCTGTGCCAATAACGGTAACGAAAAGAATAATAAAATAATTAAAAGTCTGTATTTCATATGCATCAACTATTTTCTACTCATCTAAAGTTACAACTCATCAACTGTTACAAAAACGAATCCTTTATTATGTAAAATATTTAGTACATTTTCTAATAAAACGTCGGCTTGATGCACTCTATCGTGTAATAAAATTATATCGCCCGACTTTGCTTTTCGCACTACTCTTTTACAGATAATCCTTCGAGGCAACCAAGAAATGGTATCAAAAGAGCGTACCGACCATCCGACAGAAACCATATTGGTACGTTTTATTGATTTGGCTATCAAAGGGTTTGTAACGCCAAAAGGGGGACGAAAGTAAATATTTTCCTTTCCTGTAATATCAAAAAGCACTTTATTAGTATCCAATAGTTCTTTTGTAATGTCATCAACAGGCTTGATAGGCAACAAAGAACTATGGCTCCAAGAGTGATTAGCAACGCTATGTCCTTTATTGACAATACTTTTTACACTCTCCACATCATTAAGGGCTTTCTCTCCAACGAGGAAAAAAGTAGCCTTTGCATTATACCGATCTAAAACCTCCAATATCGATTTAGTATTTTGTGAAGGGCCATCGTCAAAAGTAATTGCCACTTTCTTCTCTTTACAATTCACACTACATAAAGAGTTTACATATACCCTGCTACGAATATCCGCTGAAGCCCAAATCAAAAGCAGTAATAATATCAAACTAATTATTAAAACAACACTAAACATTTGTCACAGAGATAACAAAAACGGAATTATCAGGGTATTTATTTATCAACACCATCTCAATTTTTTCATTGACAACTTTTCTTACTGCATCATAAAAAGCAGTAGCAGAGGCGGGGAAAAAAGAGTTATAGTTTTGATAAGCATTCTCCACCACTAATGGAGAGGCTGTAGATGCGCCGAAACACATCAACTTCTCTTGCTCCGACATATTACTGTTAATATCGTTATAATCCCTTGATGATAATAATTTCATATTGAGAAGAGCAATAGAATCAACAGATTTTTGAGCAGTACAATGAAAGAAATACGAGCCATCGTCAACCATATTCTTATCACCCAGGTCAAATCTTTTAGAAATCGTCTGCAAAGTAGGAGTAACTTCATCAAAATGTCCGATTAAGAAATGATTCTTTTTCTCGTCATCAATTAAAAAAAGAGCATCGAGTAGGGCATCTTCAAAAGGATGATATCTATTTACGAAAGTGACATTATAGCAGTTATTATGCTTTAAAAGGGCAATCTGAGCGCCAACAGTATTAAAAGTAGACTGAATAAAAGGAGTAGGGTTAATAAGTACTTCTTCATTATCCACTACATTTTTAAGGAATTTCTCACTATCAGCCAGCAAACCCAATGAAGAGGAAGTAATAATCGCATCTAAGAGAGCTATATTATCAATACCATTCATACATTCGACGGCAGTAGCAACACTTCGTTTAAGCACATTGCTCATTCTCCTGCGCATAGTAGCATCGGGGATTAATAATTTAATATCATTATAAATCTCTTTATCAGAACGAAAATTCGATATATAACACTTCATTGAGCAATATTATTTTTTGAATATTAACGAAGTACAGTTACCACCAAAACCGAAAGAGTTTGACACGACACAATTAACTTGATTATTATCAGAAAAATGAGTCACAGGAACCAATTCAAAATTATCTATAGGATTAGAGAAATTAAGATTTGGATAAAGATACCCATTCTTAACAGCAATTGCAGATAGCACAGCTTCGATACCGCCACTTGCAGCGAGAGTATGCCCGGTAAATGCTTTTATGGAACTGAAATGAGGAACCATACTTTTGTTACCGAAAAGGCGTAAGAACGCGGCAGATTCGGAGGCATCGTTATTCACGGTAGCGGTGCCATGGGCATTGATATACGAAACCTCTTCGGGTAGAATATCGGCATTTTTCAAGGCATTCGACATAGCCAAGAATGCCCCGGTACCGGAATCGGAAGATGCTGTTTGATGAAAAGCATCATTTGCATTAACTCCACCTGCAAAAGTACAATATTTCTCGGTATATGGCATATCATCTCTTTGCATAAGTAGGAAACCGGCTCCCTCTCCTAGATTGAGGCCGCAACGAGAATTATCAAAAGGGCGACAGATATCGGAATCCAACACCTTAAGGGCATTAAATCCATTTAAAGTAAAGATACTGAGGGCATCGCATCCACCGGCAACGACATAATCGGCAACATTATATTTCAATAATTTCGCAGCAAAGAGTATTGCATTTGCAGCAGAAGAGCATGCGGTACTAATATCTGACACATAGCCATTTATACCGGAGTATTCAGCAATTACTCTTGCTATAGTACCACAATCGTGCATCTTTACATCACGAAGTCTACCTTTGTTATTATCCTTATCATATTCTTTATAAAAAAGTTCCGTAAGATCCATTCCTGCAACAGAAGTAGCGGAAACTAATGCCACTCTTGCATTTTTAGGAAAATCTGTATTGGATAAAACCTCTTTGACAGCCATTATCCCCAAGAGTGCTGTTCGTGATAGATGGCGGGAAGAAGGTATAATTAAATATTCCGACAATTCATTATTAGTGAAGTGAATTTCTCCTACCGGGAGGTTGAGTTTTGATTTAAGCACAATCGGTCGAGAAGAGATTCCCGACAAATTATTTTCCAAGGAATAGATATTTTTTTTCACACCTATTCCCATTGCAGAAACTATCCCCAATCCGGTAATTATTATCTCACTCACTTTGTTCTGTTTTTATCAATATATTCAGCTAAAGTTTTAACGGAGTAAAAAATCGGTTTAGCTTCTACGCTATTAGCCAATTTAATTCCATAATATTTTTCCAGAATAAGGATGATTTCCAAAGCATCTATAGAATCAAGGCCCAAACCGGAGCCAAAAAGAGGTGCTTCGGCATCGATATCTTCGGGAGTTAAATCTTCAAGGTTCAGTTCTTCGATAATATATTTCTTTAAGTCTGTAATTAATTGTTCCATATTATTTACTTAATATTTTTAAATTAACATTCCAATTATTATCTTTATTTATTCCATTCATTTCCTCCAAGTCTGAATTTGCATTAATTCGGCTCTCATCCATCGGCATTTCAGACGCGATTTCTTTATCACACCAGCCGCAAATAACGATATCCGCTTTATTAAGACGGAGTAACTGTTTTGCATAATACTCCGATAAGCCGGTATTAAAATTTTCGATAAAAAATGTGTTATCACCTTTAATTTTATTCTTAATACAAACTTCGCCAACGGCAACATTTGGCAAAGTATAGACAAATATGGCCGGAGAAGCCCCTTCTTCAAGGTGCTTATCTACTATTTGTTGATGCTGAATATCGGCTTCTAAGGAAGAAACTTTATTAGACATAATGATTGCAACACGGCGAGGATTGGCATTAACGATTTCAGGGCATTGTCGAATAATGTTTTCCGTAGCGATAAAGAGTGCTTTCGATAGGTCGCTCATCTTATAAAACTTCATATAAGAGAGATTCAATTGTTTATATTCTTTACGAATAAAATCTGAAAAACATTCCGAAGAATTTGGTAAAGAATATTGCGCCAACACTTTAATATTATCTTCACCACCTATTGAAGCATTTGGTTTTTCTGCGTTGTTATATGCATTAACCGGGTTTTTAACCAATACAATAGCGGCGTTGCAACCACCGAATCCGGAGGCGGTTTTCAAGCAAATATTAACATCGGTATAACTGCGATTAGCATCGGAGACATCTAATTTACACGGAGTACCACGTTTTTCAAATCCTTTAGTAGCAAAAACGATATTGTTTCTCATTTGGTAAATACAAAGGATAGTTTCCACTACACCGGAAGCGCCGAGAGTGTGACCGATATAACCTTTAAAGCTATTGACAGGCACGTTTGACAAACAACTCCATTGGATTGCTTTACTCTCCATCTCATCGTTATACAACGTTGCCGTACCATGCATATTTACATATTTCACATCGGCACCAAGCACTTCAGCATCATTAAGAGCCTCTTTCATAGCATAATAAAGTCCGTCTCCGGTACGAGAAGGCCCGGATATATGGTTTGCATCATTAGTTACAGCACCACCTTTAAGCACTATCAATGGTTTCGAGGCCAGATTGATATCTTTTGTTAACAATACCGCTCCACAAGCTTCACCAAGAGAAAGACCGTCACGATTCGCATCATAAGGTTTACACGGTTTATTACTTAATGACTTAAAAGAGCGAAAACCTTCGACAATAAATTCGGATAAGATGTCGCAACCGACAACGACAACATTTTTAATAGTATCGTCGGATGACATCAAATTCTTAGCTACGACAAAAGCAGAAACGCCTGATATACAAGCATTCGATATTACAATAGGCTTTCTTTTAAATTTTAGATAGTCGGCTATTTTTATTGCAGAAGTATACAAGAAGCAATTATTATCAATAACTTCGGTATTATTTTCGAGGAGATGTACATTGCCCTTTGTTGTAGAAATTACCAACAACGTATCATCATCAATGTCGTTTTCTGTAGGTAAAACATTCTTAATATTCTGAATGATAAGAGATTCGAACTTGGTAAAATTTACCTTCGACGTGATATTATCAAAAGCACGAGCAGGAATTTCCCCCACTACTGCATTATATTTTTCACTGTAATATAATCCACTTTGATTATTTTCGATAGCATGAATGGTATCACATTCATTACCCAAGGCGGTTACAAGAGAAGTATTTCCGATAAAGCAAAGCATAAGGATACGAATTACAGTTTACAAATCATTAAAGAATGCCCCATACCGATACCATCAATAATTTTCTCTACAGAAAGGCCGGCTTTTGATACACATTTCTCCATATCGCCTGAGTGATACATTTTGCTATTACCATTAGCCATTGCGGTAAAATAAGGAGAAGTGAGTGTCAGGCAATATGCAGCGGTTTCGTATCTCTGTCTATCCCAGAAAGTTTCCATGATATATATACGGCTATTTTCCTTCATAGATTTCTTAGCTTTTGAGCAAATCTCAATAATTTCATTTTCCGAGAAGCAATCGAGGAATTGTGACATCCAAATAACATCGAATTTTTCGTCAGGGAATACGGCATTACTATCCAGCAAATTCATTGGATACTCATGAATTCTATCGGCACCATTTTTCCCTTTAATATTATTTTTCATCATCTCTAACTGTGTTGGAAGATCGAGAATAGTAACTTCAGCGTTTTTGTTATAATCAACGCATCTCAAAGCCCAACGACCTGTATTACCACCTACATCCAGCAAAGTGATTTTATCCTCTTTTGTTGGGAAAACAATGCCGAGGGCTTCATTAAAAGCGCCATCAGAGTAGAAATGGTCGAAATCGAACCAATATTTCTGTGCCTCTTGAGGCAAAGAAGAGAGACCCTCATAAATCGTTTTCCAATCACCGAAAACCTTAAGACCTTCCGGTTTTCCATTTTGCAATGCTTCATCAAGATAGTAAAGACCATTATAATTCACATAATGGTTGAAGTTCATATTTACACCAACAATTTTATCATTGATAAGAAACCATCCCGTTTTTGTAATAAAGAATTTATCGTTCTCCACAATAACAGTACCAATAGAAAGAGAAGCCTCGAGGAGAACTTTTATTGCATATTCCGACATTTTTATTTTCTCAACAATTTGGGATAGAGTAAGACCGTCGGGATTTTGATAAAGGAGATTAAGAATACCATACTTCACCATCAAACGTGAGATTTGAAAAACCACCGGAGCAAAGGCTATTTCTTGTGCATGACGTTGTGCTTGAGCAGCACTATTTTGCTCTTTTGAATATATTTTTAAAGAATCTGGAAGTTTCATAATAACTATATTAATTCCAATATTTATAAAAGTTAAACCATTGATAAGGATATTTATCTATCATAGAAGACAATACCGACAGATAATCATCGGCAATATTGGAAGCGGAATATCCTTCTGTTGATTTAAATTCATAAAAATAAAATTTATAAGACATATTCTTCTCTCTTACAGCGAAATAGAATACCACAGGCACTTTACATTTTTGAGCAATAAGGAAAGGACCTTTAGGTAAAGACACCGTTCCTCCCAAAAATTGTTTTTCCATTATTGAGGAGTTATCAATAAATCTATCACCATTAAAGCAGACAAATTCTCCGTTATTTAGTGCAACTTTCATTTGAATAAGAGCCTCGATAGTATCGCCGTTAGTAGAGATAATATTAAAATTTCTATCAGCTATATTCTCTTCAATATGTTTTTTTATTTTTTCGTGTTCGGCATCAAACATCACCACATGAATTTTCTTGCCATATTTACCGAAAAAAGAAGATCCTGCTTGCCAGTTACCAATATGTGCACCGATTAGAACAACCCCCATACCGCTATTGATAATAGAGAGGAAACGCTCGTAATTTTCGAAAGAGAAAGAGTACTTATCCGTTAACCCGGCATTAAGAGCTAATTTATCAATAAGCACTTTACCGAAATTATAAAAATGAAGATAAACATGAATGATAGAATTAATTCTTGATTTCTTCAATATTTTTCGGCTATATTGCCAAGAAGCAGTGGTAGCTTTAGGAGCAAAAATAATAAAATAGAAGATTATCAACGACATAAACGCATAAGATGTACGTATTCCGAAAATTTTCACGCAATGAATAAAAAAGGAATATCCAAACGCACCTCCGCGTGATTTACCCGTCCATCTTTTATTATTATTTGTCATTACGCATTTACTTTTGTTGAAATCAAGTCGTATAGCGAATCAAAAGAGGTAACTTTTATCAACTCCTCTTTTGAAAATTTTACTCCGAAATTAGTTTCAATAATAACGATTAAATCCACCATATCCAAGCTATCTAACGACAGAACACTTTTAACATTTGCCTCCGGAAGAAATTTATCTTTAGAAATTTCAAATTCATCTTCCAAAGCTCTATTTATTATAGTAATAATTTCTTGTTTTTGCATACTAAAAAAATTATACATCAAAGCCCTCAATATTTTTTAAATAGCTTTCAATCAATTGAATATCCTTATATTTTGGGGTATCTTCAACAAAAACCGGAACTAACTTTCTGATATCATCGTATAGTGAACGAGTATCTACAGAGAGTTCGTTTTGAATTTTCAAACAATCTACAGCCTGCACCAAAGCCAACATATGAATAGCCATTACTTGGAAAGCATTCTCGATAACATGTTTGCATATTAAAGCCGAATTTGTTCCCATACTTACAATATCTTGGTTATCATTATTATTAGGTATAGAATGCACATACATTGGGTTTGACAAAGTTTGCGACTCTGCTGTTGTAGAAGTGGCGGTAAACTGCGAAGCTTGCAATCCGTAATTCAGACCGAGCACACCGAGATTTACAAAAGGCGGTAAAATACCATTTATTTTATCATGGAAAAGGTAATTCATCTGACGTTCAGCAAGCATCGTCATTTTAGTAACGGCAATTTTTAATTTATCCATTTCAAAAGATACATAATCACCGTGAAAGTTACCGCCATGATAAACATTATTGGATTGCGGATCGATAACCGGATTATCGTCAACAGAATTTAATTCATTCACAACCACCTTTTCGGCATTGGATATTTCGTCGAGGATAGGGCCTAATATTTGTGGTATACAGCGTAGAGAATAATAAGGTTGAACTTTATGGTTAAAGAAAGAAGTATCATTTTTACGATAAAGTTCGTTTTCTCTTTTAAGCAAACGGCGGCTACCGGCAGCTATTTTTCTAAGTTCTTCAGCAATAATTTTTTGCCCTTGATGAAGTTTCATATCGTTCAAAATAGGGGACATAAAATCGTCGAAAGAAGAAGCAATCTCATTCATCAAAACCGAGGCGCGAGTTGCAAAAGAGAGTAATTTTTTTGCCAGAATGATATTAACCAATGAGATACCAGTCATTACAGCAGTACCATTAGTAATTGCAAGCCCCTCACGAAGGTGAATTTGCAGAGGAGTAATTCCTAACTCTTTAATAATCTGAGATGTATTATACAGTTTACCCTTGTAAAACACTTCACCTTCTCCAATAAGGGCGAGAGCGATATGAGATAGTTGCACCAAATCGCCACTTGCGCCAACGCTACCATGCTGTGGAATGAAAGGATATATATTATTATTGAGGAAATTAAGCAATACTTTTACTGTGTCGATATGAACGCCGGAATGAGCTTGTACAAAAGTCATAAGACGAGAAATCATAGCTGCTCTTACGTACAATACAGGCAAGGGCTGACCGGCGCCGGTAGAGTGACTGCGGATGATGTTATATTGTAATTCCATCAAGTGTTTGTCGTCTATCCTCCATTGAGCCATAGGTCCGAATCCTGTATTGATGCCATAGATAACCTTCTCCGCAGCAAATTGTTGAAGGAAATAAAAACAATTATTTATCTCATTTTCAACACCTTCTGCCAAACTCAAATCTTCTTTCGCAAATAGTAGTTGTTCGAAATCGGAGAGAGATATTTTATTTGAAATAACCATATCAAAATATGTCTAAAAAAATCTTTACAAAACAGTATTTCTTCGCAAAGGTACAAAAAATATATGACATAATAAGACAAAATAAATAACAAAAGAACGTAAGAATAAGAATATCATTAGGCAAATATTTACCCAAAAAAAAGAAGAATCATAATTATAGGGAAAAATTCACTACACCCTCATCATTTAAGCTAAGATACATACCTTTTTTAAACGACAGTATAACATGGTCTAAAAAGTTCAACTGCAGTATTTTAGCTCCTGCGAGAAGGTCTTTTGTAAGCATAATATCTTGGGAACTTGGTTTTAAATTACCGGACGGGTGATTATGGCAAGCGATAAAAGAAGAAGCCTCGTGTGATAGGACGTATTTAAAAATCATTTTTGGGTCGACTAAAACCGAGGAGATACCACCGGTATGGATTCTTTTATAATGAATCACTTCATTACGTCTATTTAGACATATCACCCAAAACTCTTCTACATTGGAATTAGCTATTTTGCTATACATTAATTCAGCAACATCAGAGGCGCTTCTAATAATAGTGACATCATTTGTTTTACTATCTCTACGCAAGCCAAATTCGAGTGAAGCGAGCAAATTCATAGCTCTAACAGGACCGACACCATCTATTTCGCACAAATCTTCAATAGTTTTTCTACCTAATAAATCGAGATTATAATTCGCAGATTCGAGTATTTCCTCAGCCACCTCTACTACATTTTTATCTTTAATACCTGAACCTAACATAATAGCGAGCAGTTCGGCATCAGTAAGGCTTTCAGGACCATTAGCAAGGAATTTTTCACGGGGTTTATCTTGAACATTCCAATCTTTTATAGGGGATACTTTTTTCATATAGCAAATAAAAAAGCTCTAATCTATTAAATAATAGAAAAGAGCTCTATCTTTCAACTATGAATAAAAAACTTTACTTCTAAGTATAATTAAGCCAATCTATTCACGTGCAAAGTCAATTTAGATTTCAAATTGCTTGCTTTATTTTTGTGAATAATATTACGTTTTGCAAGTTTGTCCAACATAGAACTAACTTTAGGGAGCATAGCAGAGGCTTCGTTTTTATCAGAAGAAGCGCGTAATTTACGCACTGCATTACGAGCAACCTTTGCATAGAATCTATTTTGCAAACGACGTTTTTCAGTTTGTCTTATTCTTTTCTTTGATGATTGATGATTTGCCATTATTACAACAAATTTATTTCCTTTATTTACTAAATAACTAGTAGTCCATAGGGGAATCGAACCCCTCTTTCAAGAATGAAAATCTTGCGTCCTAGCCGATAGACGAATGGACCATCGCTTTTGCAAAGCAAGGCATTTATTTCCCTCTTTTGCGATTGCAAAGGTACAACATTTTTTGAAACTGACAATACCTAAAAGAGAAATTTTTTAAAAAATTTTTCATTTATTTGAATATCAATTACTTATATCTACTATTTATGGAATAGAATATATTTTTTTGCCAAAAAATTCCACAAAGTAACTATAATAGTGGATATTATTTTAGAGAGTAAATAATTAATTTGGAGTGAATTTGTAAAAAAGTCGATAATAATATAAGTAAGCACAAGGCCGATAACACCTATTAAAGCAAATCCCAGAAACTCTGCCACCCTACTTTTGAAACGGCGTTGATTAAAAATCCAGAATATACTTAACAGGTATGTAATTACAAGACCGACGGCGAAGCTGACAGTTCCGGCTACCTCTGCAGGTAAATTAAATCGATCGTGCAAGAGCATCATCAAAAGGAAATCAACGCAAAAAGCAATACCCCCTGAAAAGAAATATCGTACAAATTGATGTACGATATTATTATTAGGTTTATTGAAATCACTTATTTTCATATTTACGATAGTCGAATTTCAGTAAATATTGATTTGTGTTTTTATAAGACATTACAATACCGAATAGATCTAATCTACTATTCACGGCAGGCACCAGATATCTTGGTGTTGAGGCATAACCGAGGTTATCAATAATTACATATTCTACTCTACTCTCGGCTAATTTCGACAATAAAGCATTAGTATCTTCGGTATATTCGTATCTTATAGGGCACATATCAGGTGCATAATACTTAAAGAGTTCCGGTTTTCTGCAGCAAACCACGGTTCTTGGTGGTAAATGGCTTTGCATTTGTTCCGCCATATTAAAATACTGTTGATATTGTAACGGGTATGGGCGTTTTGCTACAACATGCTGTTCTTTTATTGATGGTATCATAAGCAAAACCATAATACCTATGATGCATGAAGTAAGTACTGAAGATATGAGTGTAACCTTTTTTATCTTTCTCAAGCAGAGGGTGCATAAAGAGAATATACCCATATAGAAGCATGCAAAAAGGATAGGGGCTATCGGAGTTACATATCTACAGCCATTACCACCATGCCATAGAGCAAACAAGCCGATATTTGCCAAAATAAACCCGAATAAGGACCAGCGTAATTTCTTCATATTCCATGCTCCGTAAAATATTACTGCAAGAATAATAATACCACCAATAATACCTAAGAAAGAGGATGTATTGGAAGGGTCTATTGTTATGAAAGGGAACAATATTTCTTTAAATCCTTTAATTACCGTTTCATCAAAATTTCCGAGCATTTTATCAAACATCTCGCCAAATGAAGAGATTGTACCCTCTTCCGGTCGCCAAGGGTTAACAACCATAATTGTATCGAGATATCTGCCTTTTATGCCATGTATTTTATTCCTAATCATCCAAGGAAGCATCAGTAGAACACTTAACAATATCGTACCCAAAGATGCAATCCACTCTTTTCTGAAAAGGAAGAATACAAAAACGGCAAACATTGCTGATGCTCCTACGGTTCGGATATGATATGAAACAACGGCGGAAATTACGGCGATATAGAACCAAGGAGACTTGAGAAAATCGTACCATAATGACTTTTCCCTATTCAATTCAGTATCATCATCTCTTTTTCTTTTATACATAAATAGGGAGAATAGAGCCAAGAATGTAAAGAACATATAGCTCATCTCACTCATTACGATACCGGCAAAATGCATTAATGTAGGGCATAATAATGTAACCACAGCAACAGCCGATGCGAGAATAACAGAATTACTTGCTTTTTTAACAAGCATCCATATTATTGACATTGAGAGGAATAAGAATATAGCATTAATGATTTTAAAACCAAGTAATGATTTTACTCCGAGCAATATAGCTATGCTCAATATTGCTGAATATCCGGGAGGGAAATGGCTGGCAGGCACAGCATTACCATTTAAATCAATACCGCAATAGCCATATCCATCGGCAATATTATGTGCCAGATTAATATATATTGCATTATCACCATTCAAGTCTAATTTCGGATCATAAGTATAGCTGTACATCCAAATAAAAAACAAAGCATATACTACAGCTATGATTGCGTATAAATATTTGTTATTCTTCATTTCTTCAATATTTTACTTTTAATAATTCCGCATTTACAAAGGAAATAGGTAAAAGAGACTCTGAGTACTCCTAGTCCATAAATAGCTGAGCGTTTGATATTTATTGAAGAAGCATCGTCGAAATATTTTGTAGGGCAAGTGACTTCTCCTATCTCATAACCTTTATAAAAAATTTGAGCCAGCATCTCATTATCGAGGATAAAATCGTCGGAGTCAGCGTTATAATCAATAGATTTCAAAACATCGGCAGTAAAAGCGCGGTAACCTGTATGATATTCCGACAATTTCTGATTCATCAAGATATTTTGAGTAAGAGTAAGAATTCGATTTGCCACATATTTATACCAAGGCATTCCGCCTTTTAATGCACCTTTCCCTAAAATTCTGGATGCGAGACAAACCGGATATACTTCATTTGCCAACATATACGCCATTGAGTGCACCAATTTCGGTGTATATTGATAGTCGGGATGAACCATAATCACTATATCAGCACCTATTTCAAGAGCTCTGTTATAACAAGTTTTTTGATTTCCGCCATAACCTTTATTTCTCTCGTGCACCAAGACCTCTTTTATTCCTAATTCTTTAGCTTTTTCCACTGTATTATCACGAGAGCAATCATCAGTAAGTATCACCTCATCAACAATATCAAAAGGAATTTCAGCATAAGTTTGTTCTAATGTTTTCTCTGCATTGTAAGCAGGCATTACAACAACAATTTTTTTACCATTAATCATAATCTGTTATTCAATTACAAACTCTTCCGTTCCTATCAAATGACCGTCAACAAACAAATCGGCTCGATAATTTCCTTCGATAAGAGTTTCTGTTACTTTATAATATATTATACATTGCAATTCTTCACCGGAGTATTCTATCTCTTTTTTTGAAGAGTAAGCTATTTCATTATCTTCAAAAAGAAATTTATTGGCATCATTTTTTACAAGGACTTGACCATCGGGGGTTGCTATTCGAAGATAAATGTATTTATTACCAACAGAGGCGGTAATATTCTTAGAGATAGAGAAAGAAACTCTAATATTATCTACCTTCCTAACATATTTTGTTTTACGTCCCTTATCATTAAGCAAGTCCACTACAATATTTTTTGCTTCCAATTGTGATGCAATACGCACTGTTTGCGACAATTTATCTTTTTGCAACATCAATGTATCGATTGTTTTTGTAGCGATAGACATTTTTTCACGAACTTCGATGTTCTCTTTTTTCAGAACCTCATTTACTCTATTTAAGGAGTCTACTTGGGCGATATAATATTTTGTTACTTTCCGAACCGAAGCCAATTCTTCTTTCAACTCGGCAATACGTCTGGCATTAGTTACTTTAACTGTTCTTAATTCTTCAAGCAGCAATTGCACCCTTTTTTGCTCTTTTTCCAACAATTTAAAGATAGAATCATTATCTATTTTCAGCATTTGTCCTTCCACTTCCAAGGCCATGTCGGTATATTCGTTTTCCAATTGTTCTTTTTCATAAGAAGCCATTTCAACCATTTCCAACATTTCTTTTTCAGTATTCCGAACTCTTGAAATCAAATATATTATCACACCTGATAATAATAGCACAATTGCAATTGAGATGATAAGAATAGTTTTTTTGTTCTGCATAATATTATTAATGTATAACAATTATTGTACAACGATATTAACGATTTGTACATCGCCTTCATCGTATTGTATTTT
>SAMEA3663028__coassemble_62_pt1 | contig 60560 bp, 45 predicted proteins | sample SAMEA3663028__metabat2_high_PE_039 | metagenome-assembled genome bin SAMEA3663028 (sample SAMEA3663028) | pig gut metagenome | biome: pig gut; feature: pig-associated habitat; material: faeces | place: France | collected 2012 | reverse complement strand
TGGTTATCGGAGCTGCAGTAGTAGTAACTGTGAGGTTGATAATAGAGTCACAACCTATGCTGTTTGCGAGGGTGTGAGTATAGTTGCCTGCCTCAGTGATAGTATTACCGAAGAATTCGTAAGACTGACCTTGACAAAGTTCAGCAGTAAGATAAGTATTAGTAGGTAACATTATCAAGTTAAGAACTAGGACAGAGTCGCAACCATAGATATTCCTCAAGTTATGTTCATATCTACCTGCAGCGGTATAAGATTGACCGTTCTTAGCCCAAGTATAAGATGCTCCCTCGCAGAAGTAATCTGTCTCTTCAAAATACTTAGCGGAATAAGTAACAGTGAGAGAAACGATAGAGTCGCATCCGTTAGAACGGGTGATAGTATCGGAATATACACCTGCTGCTGTAATAGTTTGACCTGCAAAGTTATAAGTATCGCCCTCACAGAGGTTGACAGTTACATTGTGATATACAGGGAGCACAGTGAGATATAAGTATACTATACTATCGCAACCGGCATAAGAAGGATATACTTGTTGGTAATTTCCGGTAGTTGTAAGGTTAACAAATCTACCATTGTTATATACATCACCTTCACAAATAGTATCGTAGAGTTGAATAGTTTGTGCAGGTTGTACATATACATTAAGGGTAACTAATGTATCACAATCACCGTTTAATCCGACAACCTCACGAGTAAATGTAGTAGTTTGTCCTACAGAGAGTTGAGATGCAGTGACGTTAAATCCATATCCCACGAAACCTTCGTTGTTACATACCGTTGTATTGTAAACGGCGCCTGAATCCAAACAATTTACTTTGAAGTTGTCTATTGCAATATATTTCTCACTTCCGTTATAAGAACTACGATGAGTAAATTTAACTCTAATAGTAGATCCGATATAAGAAGACAAGTCGTAATTGAACACTTGCCAATTACCACCTGTAGATTGGTTAGTGGCAACGAGAATTGGAGAAGATTCAACATTATTACTTACAATAGAAACTATCAAAGAGTCCGGTCTTGAAGTATTTAAATTATTCAAGTAATCGAACGACAATTGTTTAGCTTGGTCGATAACAATTTCCGGAGAGTATAAGTAACTTACTGCATTACTTTGGATTTCCCAAGGATAAATAGCAATTACCTTATTGGTATTCAATTCCCAAACACTCCAGTGAGGAGAAGAAGTAACTTCATAAGCCTCTCCTGAATATTTATAAGATTCGAATTGCCAGCAATTAGGGCGTGTCAATGAAACCTCTGATTCAAAGTCGTTGAAGTAACTATATGCAGCAACGCAAGTTGTTGCAAAGTTTTTGCTGATCTCAATAGAAGTTGTCACTCCGTCTGCGGCAATAGAATTTACTTTTACTTGGTAATTTGAACTTGAAGTAAGGCCTGTTACAGTAATGTTGGTATTGCCATTTGTCATTACGGTGTCGATAACTACATCATTATTAGCGTCGTATAATCTAACTCTATGAGAGTCGGAATAGCCGATCCAAGAAATATCTGCAGAATTATCCGTAATGTTAGTTACTTGTAAATTAGAAGGAGTATAAGCACTTACGGCTTTGAGAGAGATATCATCAATCATCACATAGCCATAAATACAAGCCTGTGAATTGATGTAAACACCTATATCGTAAATGCCTTCAGTAAGAGTAACTTTAGCCACGATAGGTTCGTAAACAGATCCTACATTTTGTACTCTCAATGTATCCCAAGCAGTGCTTCCCATAGCGCGAGTCATGAGGGCAATCTTACCGTTTGGAGTAGTGGAATTGGCAAATACCATAAATTGATAATCACCGGCAGCCACACTACAATTACGATAGATAGTAGTGGTTTTTTCTTCTCTTAAATTAAGCGCTTGAGTTCCGGAATAAGGAGTACATCCGGTATTCCAAGTAGGCAACGTAGTGATTTCATGACCATCCATACCCCAACAAGGATCTGCATCTGACAGAGAAACACCATTAGCGAATCCTTCGAATCCGGCTTCCAATCCAACAGTTTGATTTACTACTACATTACCACATTTTGTAGTAACATAACCCTTAATATATGGAGTAGAACCATTATTACAGAATCCACCTACATTATAAGCATAAGTAGTGTTTTCATTTAATCCGGTAATAGGAATTACAACGCTGGAAGTTACGTTATACACTGTATCTGCTGCAACAACAGCTCCGGATGGATCCGTAATAAAGTAATGGATAGAGTCGTGCAATAGAGGGTTGTTAGTTACAGTCATGTTGAATGAATTAACTGCCTCATCGGATGTAACTACAGAGGATAATTTATCAACGCAATCGAACTTGGAAATATTCAAATTATCGATTGAGAATGGAGGTTGGGTACCGCCACCATTATCATTAATCCAAGAGATAACAACATAATATGCTTTAGATTCGTTCAGAACTAAATCGATAGAAGAAGTATTCCAGTTAGAATTTGAAGAAACCAAAGAGTATCCACCATCGATAGCAATACATCCATCAGGAACAGTAGATAATCCAAAACCGGAATTAGTACCTCCTAATATTGATGTATTTATTGGAGCCAAGAATACTCTACCATAGTCATAATAAATCTCACCTCTACACTTCCAATCGAAAGAGATGCTATAAGCACCGGCTTCCAAATAGGCAGGTATTAATGCATAAGATACTTTAGATGAGCCGGTAGTGTATTCGTAAGTCTTGGCAGCAGTATTGTTTGTGACATACATAGCTTTAGCACCGCTACGAACGGCGTCGGTTGCTGTACCGATTACGAAGATATTGTCGGCATCCGGCTTAAAGATGATAGCATCCTCATCGGCACTTCCTTCGAAATCCAATACAATAGGAGCTCTTAACATCGGCACATTGGTTGTAAATGAAGTAGTAACCCAATCAGAAACTTCACCATCGCTGCATGTTGTACGAATACCGAATGTATAAGCAGTAGATGCTGTAAGAGATGTAAGAGGTATTAAATTAGTAGTGCCTGACATAGTAGTACTTACTAATGTATCAGTACCTTGAGCTAAGTAATACTCGTAACTTGTAGTGATAGAAGAGAGTTGACAAGCAATCTCTGCAGAATTATCACTGATAGCCTGAGCGATTACGAAACGAGGATCGAAGCAAGTAGGACGGTTAGATACTGTAAGACTATCGATAAATACTGTAGAAGAACCGGCTGTTTGCAATGCTATGCGATTTCCACTCATATTAAACAATGAGAGGTCAACTTCGTATTTTTTAACACCGGATGCAATATTAATAGTAGTAGCAGTAGAGAAAGAAGCGGCAATTGCTCCATTTACGCAACCGATAGTTACCACACCGTTACCTGATGCATAGAATGAGAGGGTATAATCGGTAACATTACCTGTAAATCTTGGTAATACAACCATATTGTCACCCTTCATTGCCAAAGCAGATGGTGCTGTAATATTTACAGTATCGATTACTATAGGATAAGTAATACCGCCATTAGCTTTTGTTATCGGTCGATGCATACAATCAGGGAAACGAATATTGATATCGGTATTATCAAAATTCTCTACCCATGGAGATTCAGGAGTAACTGTAATAGGGGCACACTCTGTAGATAAAGTGATAGGGCCAACCCAACTATCGGCAGTACCGCTACATACATTACGTACATAAATGTCGTAATTTGTTCCCTCGAGTAACTCATCAATTAATATACTACTCATTGTAGTATAGAAAGATGTGCAGTTTTGAAGTTCAGTACCGGTAACTCCGTATGCCACCTCTAAAGAGTCGGCATAATAATCAACATCAAATAATACTTGGGTACTTGAAATATTAGTTATAGAGACCTCAGGAGTATTATAACATTTGAGTTTGGCAATTACGGAGATATCGTCGATAGCTGCATAATAATTTTCGTATACAATACCATAGCGGAAAGCAATACGATAACCCGGATAATTGCCGGTAAGCTCTTGAGTAAAGTCGACTTGAACAGGGTTGTTATCTACACTTGTAGCTTCTATCGGGCAAGTGTATACAGGGATAAATGAAAGTTCATTGTTTGGCAACATAATTCCCACAACAATGTTGGAATTATAAAATGCATTGACACTTTCATTTACATATTTAAAGTCAAGCACGGTAGAATTAACAGGAACGTCAAATTCAGGTAAATATAAATACAAATGATAAGTATCTGAAGAGTAATACATTACACCTTTAGAACTATTTGCTGATTTATATTTTGATGAAGATGAAGTTACAAGACCTATTCTTGGATAACCGCTTCCTGAGAAGCAATCCGGATTAGTAGGGTTTGGAGAATAGAATGTGTAACATTCATTAGCTACATCTGAAGTTACATTGAGTGATTCAAAGCCTTCGAAATAAGGCAATGTCATTGTGCTACAAGGCGTTCTGAATGTATATTTAGCCCAAGAAGAGGTTTCGGAACCACAATTTGTGCGAACATACAATACATAGTCGGTATGAGCTTGTAAGCCGGTAATTTTGAACGACTTTTCGGTTACTGATGTATATGATCTGGTATCAGGATCGAAGTCGGAAGAGTCGTAAACATAATCCCATTGAGTATGTTCGGATGCTGTATCCACAATAGTTACAAAAGTAGTATCCAAAGTAACGTTAAATGTAACGTTTTGAGGACGTACGCAATTTTCAATCTCCTCAATATTAGTTTTATACAAATAGATATAATTTGTAGTTATGTGTTTTGAAGAGATAAATTCAAATTGGATAGTACCCGGACCTACATTAGGTAATGTAATTTTCTTAGTACCTCTTGAACCTTTAACAACGCAACTTTCGTTCAATAATGTATAAGTATTACCACCATCTAAGGTATATCTCATATAAGTATTTACCGTGTCGGTAGTAGAAGTTTGGTAACCATCGACAGTGATTTCCACACCATTAGAACCACGTAAAATAAATTCAGGAGAAGCGAAATAAGCGGTGTCGGAAGCAGCTCCGTAAGAACTTGTAGAATATACATATCCGTACCAAGAATAGAAATTCCAATTGATACCGGAGCCAGGAGTGGTATAACTATCCCAACACTCAGGCACGCCCATTTCAAAATTAGCTGAATAAGGCAATCTCAATGGAGCACATGGTGTTTTAACTGAATTACTATAAGACATGAAAGAGGTATCTGTTGCAGAACAAATTGCTTTCACTGTGAAATAGTAATTGGTAATTGGCTCTAAACCGGTAATAACGGAATTTGTAGAATTAACAATAGTGTCGCCAACTTTATTATATTGAGTTCCTGACCCTTTTTTATAGATATCTACAAGCCAAGCAGTTTCTCCACCTACAGAATTGAAATTCAATTGTACATTATTGGCATCAATAACATTAGCCACAACATTAGAAGGTTTGAAACAAGTAGGTCTTGGAGCTATGATAATATCATCGAAGTAATAAGTGTCGCCACCGTTGCAAGAGAGAGCTACATATTTCGGTTGTCCGAAATCGATAATCAAATCTTCGGAAATAGAGTCGAGATAAACGGTAAATTCCACCCATTGATTAAAGTTACTTGTAGAGAATGATGTTACATTCTCGAAAGAAGAAACGTCGTTAGGGTCGGCACATACATCAACACCGATAGAAGCAACAGAGGTGGTATCGGTATGATTTACATATACCCAACCGGTAACCATAAATCCTGTAAGAGAGTCTGCAAGAATTTCCGGAGAAACGATAGTTGCACCTTTAACCTTCAAAGATTTATTTCCGAATTTCTTATTCGAATTAGTAGGTTCCATCTTACTTTCTTCAGAAGAACTAACCATACGCCAGCAGCGTGAATTGATATCTGTTTCGAAATCTGTAGTATAAGGTATAGAAACAGGCACACAGTCGGTAGAGAATTTAACCGGACGTGACCAGTCACTAATACTACCGTCACAAATAGAACGTGCTATCAAATAGAAGTCGGAATTACCGTCAAGACCATTGACTGTAAATTGATTACTATTAATAGTATCGCGATAGATATAACTTGGATTAAGGTCGGAATCGGTAGGTTTTTCTGTACATATTCTAATCTCCCATTCAGTAGCGTTACTTGTCATTATTGCGGTAACGGAGCTAGGAGATGTAGAGAGCACTTCTATCATTGTAGGAGGGATACAGTCCACTTCGCGTACACGGTAATCATCAAATACCATGTAAGAGTTATAAGTAAGAAGTTGATTAAATTCAAAACCTACATTATAATAACCATCGGCAGGAACGTTGAAATAGCCTGAATATTTAGTCCATTCACCATTATTTGCATCCAAATTTTTGACCATATATATCATTGTATCTACATTTATCGGGCTGTAGAACAATGCCATTTCAGCTAAATAATATTGTGAAGGGTTATCAATACGGGCATAAACCATAGCCTCATAATTCTTGCCTGCATACAGATACATAGGACGGCTGATATTTCCGCTTGTACCGTAATATACACCGAGTTGAGTATTTCCGGTATGAGGTGCACATTGTGTACCGCTTTCACCGAGATGAGATCCGAGTGAACCTTTAAAGTAGATAGTACTTGTAGACTCTACATCATAGCAGGTATTATCCGCTCCTAAGAACGACAAGTCGGCATAATCTTCAAACGAATCGTAATACTCGTTAGGTATAGCTATTACCGGTGCCTCACACAAAGTAGAGAATGTGAAAGGACCCGTCCAGTCGGATACATCATTACTTGCTCTATCACATATTGTACGTACATAAAGGTTGTATGTAGTACTTGTAGTCAATCCGGTGATAACAAATGTAGAGTCGGCAGCAGAGATAACTTTGCTATAGATGACGTCGGAAGCATTGATAGAGTCGGCAACAACATCCTCTTTACTACATACTACATATTCTATCTCCTTCTCGATATTCTTAACAGCAACATCAGCTGTGTTAAACATCGGAGTTACAGTTACTTCTGATGTCAATACCGACAAGCAGTTGGATAACTTCACTACGCGGATATCATCTACATAGTTTGGCTGTCCGTATTGCTGTGTTGCTTGAATAATGAAGTAATAATTATTTGTTGTTTGCGGAGTGATAACATAACTATAAGTATACCAACCATCGTTATTCACTACCGGAGTCAAATTGGTAAGGCGAGGGATGAAACCGAGCTTAACTGCATTGGTAGTATCGCCCGGAACGGTACTCAACCAAATAGTAATACCCTCTCTCAATCTGTTTGTGTAAGCAGAAGAACGACGTATACTATAAGAGAATGAGTAGTTGGAATCCGCTTTCAACTCCATAGGAGGTGTAGACAAATAACCGATAGTAGGGTCGGATGCATCTTGGAAAGAGGCTGAAAATTGACCACTTGCCATAGAATAGTTAGTTAATTCCCACGCTTTAGAAATGTCTTTTGAATTAGGATCCGTTAAGGCATCCCAACATACAGGAGGGAAAGTAGTGCTTTCAAAACCTTCGAAGAATGGAAGTGTTGCATTCTCACATTTTGTAGTAAACCAAATATCTTTTACTTTCGCTTCAGTGGTATCTCCGTTTGCACATATAGCGCTGATTCCGAATACCAAATGATATGTTGTAGAAGGTGCAAGATATTGTTGCAAATTGAAGATATAAGAGGTATTGTTAACAACAATAGTATCTTGATGAACAATTTCATCAGAAGGGTCATAAGCATCTATTGTCAACAACCAAGATGTCTCTTCCGTTTTCGTTTGCCAATTCATAGCAACAGAATAGCTGTCAACGTCTTCTGCTGTAGCAATATTATAAACGCCATTTCTACAATCACGTTTCACATCAACAGAGATATCATCCAAGATGATACTACCGTTGTAATCGTGTTTAGACTCTATCATGATATATACTACACCGCGCATTGTAATCGGGTAGAAGTATTCGTAATATTTAGAGCCTTCCGATTCTGCAGGATGTACTTTCAAGCTACGATTGATAGAATCTAACAAAACGGCACCTGTTTTGGTAGGCACATTGTTGATATAGATATTAATATTCTCAGTAAACACGTCGGTCTCTTCACGTCTCATCCAGAAATTAAGTTCATAATCACCTGTTTGAGGGATATTAATAGGAGGTAAAGAAAGCATATAGCTTGTACCTCTCTTAGAGTCAGGCGATTGAATTGCATTACCGCTACGAACATAATAGTCACCGACAGAGCGAGGAGTATAAATTTCCCAACCTTGACCAACGTAGCCATAACCTTCTGTACCCTCTTTAGTTAGATAAGTATTCCAGCAAGAAGGGAGAGAGTCGGATCCGTCGAAATTTTCGAAGAAAGGAATAGAATATGCACCGCAAAGGGTAGAAACTTCTCCAGGGAAACTCCATTCTGATGTATCGCCTACGTTACATATTGCACGTACACGTACACTATAACTTGTGTTGAAAGGTAAATTGGAAATTTGAGCAGGATTTGTTGTAGCTGTATAAATAGCTTTTGTATTATCAGTAAGATTGGTAAACTCTAATTCAAAATTATTAGAGCTATTACCTACAGCATCCCATGCCACATTGATAGTCATAGAGTCCACAGCACTTACCGCAATATTCTCAGGGCGTGCACAAGTAGGAATTTGTGAAACACTCAAATTATCTATATAAATCAAGCGTGATGTGCCGGAAGACAATTGTATGCCTACCGACAAGCCTGTTGCATTGCCATACGCAGTAGCATGAGTATTAACCCTGATATTTTTCCATGTATTTGCCTTCTCTATTGTCAAAGGGAATAACGGCTCAAAAGAACTGATATCATAAGGGTCGGACATAATACCTACGGTAATCGGAGTTTTATCCGCAGTGGCATAAACCATAAAGTCTATCTGAATATCATTTGCAGGATGGTTAAACTGACCTGTAGAAATCAATGCTGACGAAAGTTCGGTAGACTGGATAGAGAATGACTTACCGGTAGTGCCGTATTTTGTCACGGAATTTACATTGGTAGAAGAGGTAGGCGCGTTAATTATCCAACAACTCGGTATAGAATTTTCGGAATCGAAATTATTACTATAAGGAAGTGTTGTAGCAGTACACAAAGTAGTGAAACTTAATGCTTCTGAAATTGCAGAATATCCGCGTGATGCAGCGGAACAATCGGTTTTTACTGTTACCGTATAATTGGTGTTTGGAGCTAAACCGCTAATAGTATGCATCATAGACGATGTTACTACACATGTATCCAATTTTGCAGTAGCACCGGTATTGTCTTTTACATTGAATATGAAAGTAGATGAAGTGTCACCCTCATTATCCAATGCCCAACTTAACTTTACATTGTTCTGAGTAGTAGAAACAACATTTACATCAACAGGCTGAGCACAAGTAGGTACATCATATAACTTTACTTCATCCAAATAGACACTGGAGTTATCACTATGTGATCCAAAATTACTTGTTGCTTTAAAAACAATAGTAACCGTTTGTCCGATAAACTGATTTAATGAATAAGACTTTTTAGTCCATTCACTAACTCCGGTGATATTACTCTCAAGCAGATTATTAGTGTAAGATACACCACCATCGGTAGATACATATACACTAAAATCACCGCCTGAAATATTCAATACATAAAACGACAACCTAACGTCTGTTGCCGTAGAAGGTAAAGAAACGGATTGAGTTTTGAGTACATTGTATGTATTTTTAGAATTAAAGTATGAATCAAACTTCATACATTTTGTACCTTGATGAGGTATTACACCCCACGCGTTGGTATTACTATACAATGTCCACGGAGATTGGTCAAAGTTGCCTTCCGCGTTATTCCAACCGGTAGGCAAGGTACCTACATTCTCAAAATCTTCATTGATATATACCGATGTTTGTGCCCCTATATCTTGCCAAGGGACTAACAAGAACAGTATACCAACAAGAAAGTAAAAAAATTTTCTCATAAGCATAAATATTAAATTAAACGAAATTATTAAATACTAAATTCATGAAACAATAATAAAAAATGAATAACTGAAGTTAGACTAAATAACAACAAATAAAATACTTAAACATATTTTGAATGTCTCTAAAAAACAAACAATTTTAAACCTAAATCTTCAAAATATTCGCGTTTTATTATCGAGCCACTAATTTACTGATATTTTTTAATATGACCAATTAAAACATCAAATTATTTTTGTTAATAAAAAATAAATGTTTAACGCTTAATATTTGCAAAATTTAACAACAATTATCTGGTACAAAAAAATAAGTGTCCCTCGTAATTAAAAAATTAATAGTAACTTTGCAACCAATGTTTTTTTGAGAAAAAAACTTCATTGTTACACAATAAAATATGGAATATTCCATTGTAATACATTGATAATGAAAGAAATAAAATTAATACGATATATGAATAATTTTTACTTCGTAATCTCTTCGATAATTATTTTCGGAGGAATATTAGTGCTGATACCACATATTATTTGGTTGATATCAAAAATCATAGGGTATTTTGCACACCTCCATATAAGCTATCGTCCTTTTGGTTATACATCGATAATATTATTCTCTATTTGGATTTTAACAGTTATTATAGGAAATACAATCGGAAGATTTCGTCATGAAATCGTAAAAAAAGAGATAATTTTAAAAGGATTACCGGATAAATTCAACGGTTACAAGATAGTACATATATCCGACTTACACCTGAAGGGATGGGAAGGTCATGAGAAGAAATTAGCGGAATATGTAGAAGAGATAAACGCCATACACCCGGATATAATCTGTTTCACGGGAGATTTAGTGTCTACCTCAGCCAACGAAATAAAGCCTTTTGCCGATATATTAAGTAGATTAAAAGCCAAAGACGGGGTATATAGTGTAATGGGCAATCACGACTACATACCTTATAATCACACCCTTACGGACAATGAAAGATGGTGGGCGGTAGAGCAGGTAATCAACACGGAGCGCAATGATTTGGGTTGGGATTTACTGATAAATGAGAATAGAATAATAAAACGTGGTAACGACAGCATAGCGATATTAGGTTGTGAAAATCAAAGTGTCGGATTTCTGAATGTAGTACAGAGGGCTGACATGCTCAAAACAACCAAAGGTACAGAAGGCATGTTCAGAATCTTACTCACCCACGACCCCAGTCAGTGGCGGCAAGATATAGTAGCTCAAACCGATATTGAGTTGACATTAGCAGGGCACACGCATGCATTGCAAGTTCGCCTTTTCGGTATCACGCCGGCAAAACTTTTCTACCCGGAATGCGACGGTCTGTATAAAGAAAAAGATCAATATCTATATGTCAACATCGGCCTTGGCGGCACATTACCTTTCCGCATCGGAGCCACTCCGGAAATTACTGTATTAACACTTCGCAAATAAAAAAGAGGCTTACATAAGCCTCTTTTTTTATTCATATAAAGTTAACTAACTGATAGAGATTATATCCGGCACAAAAGATTTTTGTATTTCCATCGCCAAATAAGAGGCAATCTCCACCTCACTAAAGCCTATTTGATTGCCAAACGAATATACCATATCGAGTTCTTCCTCCTCTATCACACTATCCGACATCACAATACTTATTACATATTTTATCAGTGCCTCACGATAGCCGGGGTTTATCTCAAGTATTTTGTTTAATGATTCATTAAACAATGCGGGCACATCTTGCTTGGATATTTCCGTAAGGTAATCCAGAGGGAAAATGATAAACGAAGAGAGCCTCGTTATTATCTCCTCCAACTCATCATCTTTAAAATCTTTATCCCCATGTGAAAAGATAAGACCTGCAGTGGCAATAAACTGTGCCAAATAGGTGTCTAACTCGCCATCCCCCACTTTTAATAGTATTGAAATCAACTCTGAAATGCCCTCATCCAATTGTTTTTTTGACGTAGCATTAGCAAAAAGATTTAAGGCCTGCACTCTTATCGGATTTACAGGATGAGTGGCATCACTAATACCTTTATCTTTTAGGAAATACTCCAATCGCTTGGTATTATCGGCAATGAGGGCGTCTATACTGACATTCATCTTTACGAGGTCAAGGCCGGAAGCCATCTTAAAAAAGGAGGTTACACATACATCCAAATTCTCCACTGCCATATACCCGTAACGGTCCGCTACAAGTTCGGCTAACTGGCTGTGCAGTCTTATTTTATACGCCAAAGTAAGCGGAATGAGTTCCTGCTGTGGAAAAACAAACAATATCAATCGCTGCAGTGCAGTATCCTTATTTATCAAGTGCCCCAATTCGTGCCCTATCACAAAACGTAATTCATCGGTATTCATCAAGTCGAACAGAGCGGAATTAATGTTTACAATATGCGGTTCATCCTTGCCCTCTGATGCTACAGAAAAGGCATTTACAGTAGCATCTCCGGTGATATAGAAATCCACCTTATCGGTGAAACCTAATTTCTCTTTCACTTCTTGGCAAAGGTGATAAAAGTCCGGCAACATCTCTTGCGTAACTTTAAGACTATGACCCTCCATACTGCTGCGCCAATAAGCATCACTATTGGAATTAGAGAGCTTTGAAATAATTTTACTTACAACATCGCCTTGCAAAGCACTATATATTTGCTCCGAAAGTTGCTTTTCCAACGCTATTTCCGGCGTAAAAGCCTTATGTTTCCTTACTTTTTTCGGCTTGCATGGTTGGTCTGTATTCACATCCTCCTTACAAGTTTCTACCTCATTTTCATTTGTTGCTTGCTCTGATGCCGATTTATCTGCATCTTTCTTTTCGGTCTCTACGCCCTTTTTCTTAAAAATATTAATCATAAAGCTATTTATTTAGTTGAAAAATCCATTATTATTTACATCACTCTTCGCGATGGATATTTGCACCGATAGCATTCAATCTACGCTCAATATCTTCATAGCCGCGGTCGATTTGATCGATATGGTCGATACGACTGGTGCCCTCAGCCGCCATAGCGGCAATAAGCATAGCAATACCGGCGCGAATATCGGGTGATGTCATATTATTTTTCCGCAATCTGATTTGATGGTCATGGCCTACAACAACGGCTCTATGGGGGTCACAAAGGATAATCTGTGCGCCCATATCTATCAGTTTATCCACAAAAAAGAGGCGGCTCTCAAACATTTTTTGATGTATTAATACAGTGCCTTTTGCTTGAGTGGCAACGACGAGAATTACGGAGAGCAAATCGGGAGTGAGCCCGGGCCATGGTGCATCGGCTACCGTTAATATCGACCCGTCGAAAAACGACTCTATTTGATAATGCTCTTGTGCCGGGATAAATATGTCGTCACCCTGCTGTATTATCTTAATTCCCAACCTGCGGAAGGCATCCGGAATAATACCCAAATCGTTATACGACACGTTTTTAATAGTTAGTTCACTCTGCGTAATAGCCGCCATACCAATAAAAGAGCCCACCTCTATCATGTCGGGTAGAAGGGTGTGTTCAGTGCCATGCAGAGCCTCTACACCGTCGATAGTGAGCAGGTTCGACCCTACTCCGCTTATCTTTGCCCCCATATTATTTAGCATCTTGCAGAGCTGCTGAATATATGGCTCACAAGCGGCATTATATATGGTAGTGCGTCCCTTTGCAAGTACTGATGCCATAATAATATTTGCCGTACCAGTGACACTCGCCTCATCGAGGAGCATATACTTGCCTCGTAACTCTTTGGCAGTAAAATGATAGGTCATTCTATCCTCGTCATAAACAAAAGAGGCTCCGAGATTTATCATTCCTTGAAAATGGGTATCGAGTCGGCGTCGACCTATTTTGTCGCCTCCGGGCTTGGCATAATAAACCTCTCCAAGGCGAGCAAGTAGCGGACCGATAATCATCACACTGCCACGCAATTTGTTGCATTTTTTAAAAAACTCTTCCCCTGACAGATATTCCAAATTCAATTCTCGAGCACAGAAAGAGTAACTGCCTTTGGATAATTGTTTTACTTCCACTCCAATAGAAGAGAGCAGATTTATCTGATTGTTAACATCCAATATATCGGGCAGATTGTTGATTATTACCTCTTCAGTAGTTAAAAGTACCGCACAGAGCACTTGTAAAGCCTCGTTTTTTGCCCCTTGAGGTGTGATACTTCCATGCAATTTATGTCCGCCTTCTACTACAAAACTTGCCATATTATTAGTGTGTTTTTATGGTTTACTATTCATTTTCAGATATATATTACTTCGGCAACGAGCTCTAAAGCAAATTTTCTTTTAACGCTGTTTACAATAGACTGTGCTAAAACAATAACGTCGTAAGCCGTTGCATTATTTTGATTTACAATAACGAGAGGTTGCTTTTCGTATACTTTTGCACCGCCGAAATTCTTACCTTTCCAGCCGCTCTGCTCTATCAGCCAAGCGGCGGGGATCTTCACACCGTCGGTCTGCACATAGTGAGGAATATCGGGGTAAAGGAGTTGCAATGCTTTAAATTTCTCTTGAGTGACAACGGGATTTTTAAAAAAGCTGCCTGCCGAACCTAATTCCCGAACATCGGGTAACTTATCCTTTCTGATACCTATGATTATCTGCCTTATATCATTAGCAGTGAGGGTGTTGACATCTACACCTTCGGGAATAGATTTTGCCACATTGCCATATTCCAATATCGGTTTTGGAACTAAAGAGAGACGGTAAACCACCGATGTAATAATATACTTACCGGCTAAATCATGCTTAAAAACGGAATCTCTATATCCGTATTTACACTCAGCTACGGTAAAAGATTTAGGAGCACCTGTAGCCACTTCCACTGCATTGACGGTTTCTATAACATCCTTGATTTCAACGCCATAGGCTCCCACATTTTGAACTGCCGAGGCTCCGGCTTCTCCGGGTATATAGCTGAGATTTTCAAGCCCCCAAAGTCCCTTTTGTACACAATATTCAATAAAATCATCAAGAGCTACTCCCGAGCCGACTTCATAATACACCTCGGTTTCCGTACGATTGATTTCATGATAATAGTTGATTTTAGAATGCAGTATTACTCCCTCAAAATCGTTTGTAAAAAGCACATTAGACCCTGCTCCGATATGAAACATTTTCTCCCCTTTGAATTTTTCAAGGAGCTGTAACAACTCCGGCACATTATCGTATTCCGCAAAAACGGAAGCAGTAGCATCTATTCGAAGAGTGTTATGATATAAAAGCGATGCATTATTTTGTATCTCCATAATACTGAAAAAAACAAAAGCCGGCATAATGATTACTCACATGCCGGCACAATCAATAATCAAATAAAGTATATAGAAATGTTATGAAAAAGATGACATTATAAAAATATCCATTGATAAAGCATAAAGAACAAGTGTGCTGCAATACCGGCGCAGAAGCCACCTATTGTATGTGCAATAATAGCTTTGGAAGTAAGGTGGCGATATCCGAGAGAATCGAGCATAGCGGTGTGAGTAGAAAGGAAACCACTCCAGCACATACCCATAGCGGTAAACACGGCGATAACATTGCCATCGATAAAGTTCTGCTCAATAAAAGTAGGGATAAGTCCGAGAGCGGCACCTACAGCACCGAGAGCGGTAATAGGGAATGCCACCAGCTCGGGATGTTCAAAACCGAAGAGCCATTTAAATATGAAATCTATTTTACCGGCAAGGTAAGGGAGTACTCTTACACCCTCGTAAGCGGCACCGGTATAAGTACCTGTTTCCGCACTTGGACCGAAAGTAAGTATCATCACAAAAGTAGAAATCACGAGTACACCCGGGATGATTGCCAAACCAAGGTCTACACCGGTTTTTCCTCCTTCAAGAATAGCATTAAGTCCGCGAAGGAAAACCCCCTCTTCCGATTTAAAAGAGATTTTTTCGGAGTCGCCTTCTATATTTTCCACTACAGGAGCATCGTATTCGGGATGACTTTTCAGTACGAAACGTTGCATCAAGCGGGTGGAAATAATACTGCCGACAACAGAACCGAGAAGACCTATCAAAGCTCCGGAACCATATCCTTTACCTGTCATAAAAGCAAGAACGATAAGTCCCATACCAAAAGCAGTACCGAAATTGGTGAGCGAAATAAGCTGATATTTCTTAAAATAAGAGCTGAAGTTCTTATCATTTGCAAGAGAAATAATTGCGGGGTTATCAGACAAGAAAGTAAGTACCGCACCGAGGGCAGCTACACCCGGAAGGTTGAATAACGGCTTCATCAACGGACGAAGTATTTTCTCTAACAGACGTACAACGCCAAACTCCACAAGCAATTTACCCAGAGCACCCGACAACACGGTTATACCCATAAGGTAAAGTACTGTATACAGCAACAAATCGTGCGCTGTTCGCATGATGGTATTCATCATGTTTTCCATTCCCATACGACTACCTATGAAACCGAATATTCCGAAAAATATTAATAGGAATATCAATGCTTCAAAAGAGCGTTTGGTAGTAAATTTCATTTTTTTAAAGAACTTCATATTTTTTTCGTGATAGTAATTATTCTATTACTTACTTAATATTAGCTTATCTATCCACAGCACGGAGTACGCACTTGACACCTATACCCACTACATGAGCTTTGTAATTGTCGTTATTGCTATGCCAAAAAGCATGGATACGTACATCCTTATTATCTTTGATAGGGTAATAATTGATTCCGGCGCCATAGAAAGCATATTTGGTACCCGGCTTAACGGTAAGGTCCATTATTTCGGTGTCGGTTTCAGACTGTGACATGTTATAGTCGTAACCTCCTTTAAGATATACGTCAAAATATTTATGAGTATAAATAATCTTACCGATAATAGAGAAGTCGTTAAAGAATCCTCCACGTCCGCCGTAACGGTTCATATAGTCGAGCTCTATACTTACCGGATTGATATTGAATTTATTACCGAGTGCTATATAATTTATAAATTTATTTTGAGCATACTCCATAAAGTTGAGGGAATAGATGCTTTGGAAATATTTGTAGTTACCATACCAAACAAGGTTATAAGCGTATTTATTCTCAAAGCGATAAGTAGCGGAAGTAAAAGGGGAATTTGTTACTTGCAGTACTATATCATTTTTGCCGTCGGAGGTAGTGTATTTACCTTGGATACCAAACTCATAGCACGAAGGGATGCCGAGTTCGTAACCACTCCAGAAGAAGACATCGATAGGGGCTTTATCATATTCGAAACCACCTACACCGACAACGAGTTTACCGGCTGTCACGCTCCAATTTTTATTGAATTGGCAGGTAAGATAGGCAAAATCGGTAGCTTCGAAAAAGTCGGTAAGCTTGGTCAGTTTGTTCAAACGATAGCGGAAGTTGTAAGAGAAATATTTATTTATATCACCTTTAATGATGAAATTCAAGAATTTACCGGTAAAAGCGTGAGAGTCTTTAATCGTATCAACACCGGAAACATTATATTGCCAATCGGCACGAAGGTCGAAAATAACAGAAAGTCGGCGTTGGAAAGTATCGGCAGGTTTTTGCTCCTGATTTTCCGGTTTTAAATTGCCGTCGAGTTGATGGGCATCAGATAGCGAAGCGGTTTTTGAGGTATTAATATTTTTTTCGCTATTAATCACGGTATTGAGAGCATCGAGCACCTCAGGGTCGGCATTACGAAGTACTTCTATTGCCTTGCGCAATTTTTCGTCGTTAGACACAGAGTCATTAACAGCAACGGCATCGGCTTCACCGGGCTCATTAGAAGCGACAATAGCTTCAGAATTGATTGAATAGGCAAATCCGATTACCGATAAAAAAGATATCAGTAATACGATTTTTTTCATGGTAAAAAACTTAAATAATTAATGATTTTTAAAGATTATAGAACTATAGTATTGTGGGAATATTTTTAGAAAGGTAAATCTTCCGAGCTATCGACAGAGCCGAAAGAGTTATCATTTTGAGCGGGAGCATCAGAGATGGAAGGTGGTGGTACCGGCCCGAAATCAGGAACTGCAGGAGCTACATTTTGCTGTGTATTCAAATGAGTTACCTTATAGGCATTGATAGAGTTAAACCAACGGCCCTGCCATTCGCGAGCATTAATCTCAAACTCTACAGAGATATTTTCACCAAGATTAATAGCGAACTCACGGATACGATCTTCACCAAAAACGGTGAAACAAAGGTGACGCGGGTAGTTACCTCCACCGTCAATTTCTATCACAAAATCTTGAGAAACCCAATTATTTCCGGCTTTTGACGTTCCGGAACGTTTTTCTAATATATTGGTTACCAGACCTTTTAATTCCATATATTCTTGTTTTTACACTTTACAACGCTATACAATTTCGGGAGCAAATTTACAAAAAAGATTTTAATTTACAACATCGTTAGTGACTAATATTGCTTATTTCTATGATATAGGGTGAATTCCGATGGCTACGAGCTAGTGTACTTGACAAAACAACAAACCGGACAGCACGTGAATCGTACCACCCGGTTTGATGTTAAAATAATTATTGTATTATTTATCTATTGGTTTAGTTACTTTAAGAATTAGCAGATTCATCAACCAACAAATTAATGAATTTATCTACATCTTCTTCTGTTGTAGACCAATCGGTTACAAAACGTACCGGGGTTTCGATTTCACCTCGCGGCCCCCAATATTCAAAAGATGCATATTGTGCAAGTCGGTCGATTTCGGCATTTGGTAGAACTACAAACTGCTGATTTGTTGGCGAATCCATGAATAAGCGGTACCCTTTAGCAATAAATGCGCGCTTTAATTTCATCGCCATTTTAACTGCATGACGTGCAATATCATAATAGAGATTATTAGTAAATAGCGTTTCGAATTGCAAGCCAAGTAAACGCCCCTTGGCAAGCAAAGCGCCATGTTGCTTGATAAGAGAAAAAAAGCGAGGTAATAATTCATCGCGAGTTACTACTACCGCCTCACCAAAAAGTGCCCCTACTTTAGTACCACCGATATAAAAAACGTCACAAAGCCTTGCTATATCCTTGATAGTAACATCAGTATCGTCGGCCATCAAACCATATCCAAGACGTGCACCATCAAGGTAAAGAGGAATATTATTTTCGTGGCATACTGTACTTATCTCTTCCAATTCTCTAAGAGAATATAGAGTGCCTAATTCGGTAGGATGTGAAATATAGAGCATACCGGGTTGCACCATATGTTGCCAAGTATCATCACGATAAAAATCAGTGATATATTGTTTTAATTCTTCGGCATCTATCTTGCCATTATGGGCGGGTAATGTGAGTACTTTATGCCCTGATGCCTCAATAGCTCCCGACTCATGCACATTTACATGCCCGAATTCCGTTGCTATCACTCCCTCATATTGATGTAATAAACCGTCAATAACAGTAGCGTTTGTCTGCGTACCACCAACGAGGAAATGTACCCTGCCTTGTGTAAGACCACACTCTTTTAAAATCAGCTTCTCTGCAGAACGAGTATAATCATCATATCCATACCCCGCAGTTTTGAATAAATTGGTTTCTGTAAGGCGACGCAGTATCTCAGGGTGAGCGCCCGCCATATAGTCACAGTCGAAATGTATTTTTTCCATAACAAGAAAAAAAGAGCAGGTGTATAATCACACCCACTCTTATATTTAATAAAATTATTACGCTAAATTATTTCTTTTCTTCCTTCTTTTCCAATTTTTTACGTTGACGAGATTGTATCTCATAAGAGATAGGGGTAGCTACAAACAATGTAGAATATACACCTTCTATAACGCCAAGTAATATTGCAAATACGAAACCGCGAATTGTTTCACCACCAAAGATAAATATTGCAAGCAATACTATCGCTGTAGAAATAGAGGTAGAGAAAGTACGGCTCAATGTAGAGTTAAGAGAAACATTGAGTTGCTCTTTTAGGTCGCGTTTCGGGAATAATTTCAAATTCTCACGGATACGGTCAAAGATAACCACGGTATCATTGATAGAATAACCTACAATAGTAAGGATAGCTGCAATGAATGCTTGGTCAATCTCGAGAGAGAACGGCATAATGCTATAAAGTATAGAATACATACCGAGGATGAACAATACGTCGTGAGCAAGAGCGGCAACAGCACCTAAAGAGAATCCCCAATTGCGGAAACGGATAAGGATGTAAATAAATATTGCAATCAAAGAGAATAATACTGCCCAAATAGCGGAAGTCTTGATGTCACTTGCAATGGTAGGACCAACTTTTTGAGAACTTTGTACACCGAAAGTAACGCCCTCTTCGCCGAGTTGTGCCATACGGTAGCCGCCATCTTCAGCTACATAACGTTGTAAGAACATATCTTTAGTAATACCTTCTGCCATAAATGGTTTAAGAGCATTATAAAGCATCTCTTCTATTTGTTCATCAGTTTGATCGTCATTAGATGCAACCATATAGTTGGTAGAAACGCGAACTTGATTCTCTGAACCCATAGTTATAACGCTTGTCTGTGCTTCTGTAAATACGTTACTTAATATTTCACGTACCTCATCAGTATTAACAGGTTGCTCAAAACGCACTACATAGTTACGACCACCGGAGAAATCGATACCTTGTTTCAAACCACGGAAACCAAGAGAAACAATGGCTACAACGATAATACAGCCGGAGATGATATAACCGATTTTACGTTTACCGATAAAGTCGAAATTCACATTTTGGAACCATTTTTTAGTGATTGTAGTAGTGAATGAATATCTGCGATCTTTTTCGGATTTAACGATAAAGTCGTAAACAACGCGAGTGAGGAATACACTTGAGAATACGGAAGTGATAATACCGATAATCAATGTAGTGGCGAAACCTTTAATAGGACCTGTACCGAAATAAAGAAGGATAATACCGGTAATAAGGGTAGTAATATTTGCGTCGGCAATAGCGGAGAATGCGTTGCTATAACCGTCGTTTATAGCGGATTTAAAGTTTTTGCCTGAGCGAAGCTCTTCACGTATACGCTCATAAATAAGCACGTTGGCATCGACAGCCATACCAAGGGTGAGTACGATACCGGCGATACCCGGCAATGTAAGTACTGCACGGAAAGAAGCCAAGATACCAAAAAGGAACAACACGTTGATAAGCAATGCACCATCTGCGATAAGGCCCGGTACTACACCATAGTAGAACAACATATAGATAAGTACGAGAACGAAGGCGATGATAAAAGATATCAAACCGGATTGAATAGCCTCTTCACCGAGAGAAGGACCAACTACATCTTCTTGAATAATACGAGCAGGTGCCGGCATCTTACCTGATTTGAGCACATTTGCCAAGTCCTTTGCCTCTTCAGGAGTGAAGTTACCTGAAATTTCGGAACTACCACCGGTGATTTCGGTATTTACTGTAGGGAAAGAATAAACGTAATTATCAAGCACGATAGCTATCTCTCTACCGATATTCTCTTTAGTAAGGCGAGCCCAAATTTTAGAACCTTCAGCATTCATCTTCATACTTACAGTAGAAGAGGCTGAATATTGACTGAAGTCGTCGCGAGCATCTGTAATAACATCGCCGCTAAGAGGAGCACGACCGTCACGATTTGAGCATTTAATAGCTATAAGTTGATAATAAGGAACTTTATCATTTGGATTGATAGGCTTAACAGTCCATTTAAATCTAAGTTCGCGAGGGAATAATTCGGCAACTTGTTTGAGAGCAAGCATGCTGTTTACCTCTGCAGTATCGGAAGCGCGGCATAATCCGAGTACCGGACCATTATTTTGTTGTGGTTGCAAGCGAGAGAAGAGTGGATATTCACGACGAATTTCCTCTTCAGACATTTGCTCATCTTCTTTTTCTTTTACTGTAGAGTCGTTTTCAAGAGAGCTGAGAATTTGATCTACCTCATCATCAGCAGTTGCAGTGTCATTAGTCTCTACCTCAGCAACATTATTTTCTACAACTTCAGCTACTTCCTCAGTAACGATTTCTTCACTTTCTTCAACCTCTTTTACTTCACCCTCCTTAGCTTTATTCATATCACGAATGATATTATTGGCAGCTTCGAGTTGTGGAGCAACTTCGGAATATTTGAAAGTCTCCCAGAATTCGAGATTTGCAGAACCTTGAAGGAGTTTACGAACACGTTCCGGCTCTTTAACACCCGGAAGTTCTACAAGGATACGACCCTCTTTGTCAAGTTGTTGAATATTTGGTTGCACTACACCAAAACGGTCGATACGAGTACGTAACACGTTGAACGAATTGGCAATAGCAGCGTCTACTTCGGTTTGAAGCACTGCAATAACTTCATCATTTGTTGCAGAACTTGAAATGCGGTCTTTAAAGTCATAAGTACTGAAAATACCGGCAAGACGAGCGTTAGGGTCTATTTTTTCAAATTCTTCTTGGAATAATTTGAGGAAATTATCACCGGATACTACTTGACGTTTGTTGGCCTCGGCAAGAGCTTTATTGAAGTTTACGTTGGTATTATAGTCGGAAAGAGCTCTAACTACATCAACAACAGATACTTCAAGGGTAACGTTCATACCACCTTTGAGGTCAAGACCTAAATTAATTTCTTTTTCACGGCACTCTTTTAATGTGTATCCCATCCAAACCTCTTGAGATGAAACCGAGTCCATGTAATCGTAATACTTGCCATTATCTCCTTGCGCATATTCGCGTGCACGATCGTCATATCTGCTTGTTACAAAGCTAAATGATAGATAAAACGCGCAAATAAGGAATAATAACGATGCAAGTGTTATAACAAATCCTTTGTTTTGCATGTTATAAAAATTAGTTATATTATTTATTAATTTATTTTATTACAACAATTTATGGTGCAAAATCGAGTATGTTAAAGGCTCCTCGCCTAACATACCAACTAACAAAATGCAAAGGTAATTATTTTTTTGAGATTGTACACAATATAAGAAGATTTTTTTAACAACAAAGGGAGGACGTACATCAATCATTAGCTTGGTAATACTTTGTAATTAATAGTTATATAGGGATAACGTACTGAAAATATGGATATTGAGATTGATTGGTTTTTTAACATCCAATGATAATAAAGAGTGCATATAATAAAAGAAAAATGAGTAATTTTGCAACAGCTTATAAAAACTGTTATATATCTCCATAATAAACTGAACTATATTTATTTATGATTATACAATGCTAATCAAACAACCAATATCGAAATGAAAAAGAAATTTTTTGCCGCACCTATTGTTGTAATCACTATTTTAGGAGGCTTGCTTATCATCCTCGCCTTTACAATAAAAAATAATTATCAACAGAATCCGCAATCACATCACCCGGATTATTTACCAAAAACAAAAAGTGTTTCAAATAACTCCGGCACTGTCGATAACAACAAAAACATCGTCGACGGTGCGGAAATAAATACTGCCAATATAGAGTACGCATATCGCAAAAAGAGTTGTTCCGATAAGCTGATAAAGCATTTAGGATATACGGTAAGTTACAATAGCGACTGGAATTTACCCAATTGGGTAGCCTATGAACTTACTGCAGAAGAGGTTTCCGGCAATGAAGAGCGATGTGACAACTTCAGTGCCGACCCTGAGATAACTTCAAATGCAGTAGTATCGTCTGACTACACACGTAGTGGATACGACCGCGGACACATGGCTCCGGCTGCAGATATGAAATGGTCGAAACAAGCCATGGAGGAGTCGTTCTACATGACAAATATCTGCCCGCAAATTCACAATATCAATGCCGGAGATTGGAAAGACCTTGAAAATCTTGCCCGCGATATGGCAGTAAATTACGGCTCTATTTATATCTGCTGCGGACCTATAGTTACCGAAAACGACACTGTTACAATAGGTAATGAACGGAAAATCAGAGTTCCTTCCGAATTTTTTAAAGCCTTCCTTCGTAGAAAAACCGACGGTTCGTGGTGCTCTATAGGGTTTATAATGCCTAACAAAGCCGGTAATTACCCTCTCCTATCTTATGTTGTTCCCGTTGACTCTATAGAAAATAAAATTAATTTCGACCTCTTTTTCAACCTTCCGGACAGCATTGAAAACGAAATAGAAGCTAATTTCGACATCAGAGATTGGTCGCTGAAATAATTACCCCTAATTCAGCTCCTTAATTCTTGCAATATATATATATATAATGGAGTAAATCTCACAAAAGAAGATTTACTCTTTTTTATATCATCTTACTACTAAGTTTCAAAAATTATTAATCCGATCCTGCTATGATAAAAATAAAATTAAAAATTATCACCCTAAAAATCAGATGGTTATATGTATTTTGAAAAATATTTAAAAAAAATTTACCTTTGTGTGTAGTAAATCGTCACCATTGCGTGTCTAACAAGTGAAACGAAAAATAAAAAATATAAAACGGCAAGCGACAATGCTTGTAAATATAAAAACAGATGAAACAAACTGAACAAGAATTTTCAAAATTAGTAAGAGAAAACAAACAAACCATTTATACGGTATGTTATATGTTTTCGAAAGATGCTGATGAAGTGGCCGACCTATTTCAAGAGGTATTGATAAAGATTTGGAACGGCATAAACTCTTTTGACAATAAAAGCAGTATTACCACATGGATATACCGTATCGCACTTAATACTTGCATCAGCATCGACCAAAAGAAGAAGAGACACAAAAATGCGGAACTGAGCATGAGTGTCGACTTTTTTAAAGACAAGAGTGAGAAATCGGAGCAAGTACGCCAACTACATAAGCGCATCAGCCAATTGGCCCCACTCGACCGCGCCATTGTTCTACTCTGGCTCGAAGATATCAGTTACGATGAGATAGCGGCAATAATCGGCATCAGCGCAAAAAACGTATCTGTACGTCTTTACAGAATACGCCAACAACTTAAAAATATGTCAAACGAATAAAAAAATACACACTATGAATATTTCAGAAAATATAGAATTGGCAGAACTTAAATCGCAAATGGAAAATTTGAAAAAGCAACTTAGCGATCAGGAGATTATCAACGACAAACTCATCAGAGAGTCAATGAAGAAAAAGATGTCGTGGATAAAGAAATACATTATCTTTGAAGTATGCCTTATGCCTTTAATTATCTTTGCATGGCTCGGTATTCGCTACTATTGCCACTTATCTTGGGCAAATTATTTCTTTATGATTATCATGTGCCTTGTAAGCATCATTGTAGATTATTTCATAAACATAAACAGCATAAAAGATGACGACTACAACCGCAATAATCTGGTAGAAACAATAAAAAAACTCACCAAAATGAAACGCCAAAGAGCAATCCAGATGGTAATTCAAATGCCACTGCTTGTGTGCTGGATTCTATGGGCTGGCATAGAAGCATATAATGCATTACCGGGAATAGCAAATGAATTTCAACAAGGATTTATTCAAGGCGGTATAATAGGCGGTGCTATTGGTGGTGTAATAGGAATCATCTTCGCCGTATCGTTATACTTCAAAATGCAACGTACAAATGATGAAATCATCAATCAAATAAACGAAACTATTAATGACGATATTAATGTAGAACAATAAAATTTTTTGACTTATGATACACAACAACGGAATTTACACTTCAAAAGTATTTAAAAACATTTTTAAAAACACTATGTTTAAATCGGAAGCAATATTATCTTTACATAACTACGACGAAAAATAATACATAACACAATATTTAATATAAAGCCTTATAGAATACTTACAACACAGCTCATCGATAGCGATTATCGGTGAGCTGTTTTTTTTGTCTCTTAACAAGAATGAAACACTTCTATAATACCCTATATTGGTATGCTCTTACTTAGGATACGAAACACAAGAGATAAAAAGCCCGGCAACAGATTTTCTTACAATAAAGATGGTAGAAACAACCTATATTTCAAAAAAATCTCTCATTATTTTCTACAAAACAGAGGTTGCATCAAATTTGGTGCAACCTCTGTTATTATGTCGAATGACAAAAAATTTCAGATGCCTCGCGGCTCAAAGAATATCCTTTTCGATATTATCGTCTTTTAATTAAAAGCTATATCCGATACCGAGACCTAAGATGGATTTAAATTGCACTCTTGCCTTCGGATTATTTCCATCTTTATCCGGGATAAGAACGGAATTGTAATATTTTAGTGATGTACCTAAAGAAACATTCAGCACTTTAAGGAATTGATAAGAAATAGAGAAATCCCAATCTACATCAACTTTACCGAAATTTTTTGAATAAGGAGTAAATAAAGAAACGGTAGAGAGGATTTTGAAATTCTCTATTCGGGTGTAATTAACAGTACCTTTGAAAGATGCACCAAACTCGGCACGGAAATTTTTGTTTAAACCATTGGCAATATCCTCCTCCGTCATCACTGCATATTTAAGTTTCAAATCCATACTATCCGTTATCGCAGTAGTGATACGTCCTGCTGCAGGAGATAAATAGAGTGAGAAAATATCATTAGGTTTCCAGTCGATACCGAGAGATAAATCGGTATAAGAAGGAGCCATAAACATAGAAGAAAGTGTTTTAGTATCTGTGCCGTAATCGAAACCATAGGCATACTGGGTTTTAAACGAACCGAGAGCAGTAGCATACCATGTTTTAGCAAACTCCCAACCGAATTTTGTGGAAATATTGAGTTTATCATTAGTTTTACGCCAAGGGAAATTATTGTCACTCAGATAAGCTATACCATAGTCGGTATCAATATTTGAATCCCAAGCCACATTCTTATTTTTGTAGAGAAAAGTAATATTGGCAGCAGCCACAGCATTAACGGTATTATTACCACCGGCAACCCAATTAACAAGGTAAGAAGCAGATGTATTTAGCGACAAAATACCGGAGATTTTCCAATTAGACTTCTTTTCCGCATTATCTTCTGCTTGTGTTACTGAAATAATGTCTTTTCTTTCAGAGGCGCTCTTCTCGGCTACCTGACGTGCATCGGCATTATCCTGTGCAGATAAACTAATACCAAAAAATAAAAAAGAGAATAAGATAAGTAAATGTTTTTTCATAATGATAAAATTATCGTTAAATAAGTATTATTATTGCAATAGGTTTTAAAGTCGCAAATTTACGATAAATTTTTGAAGTATGAATAGTTACAACCAATAAAATTACACTTACTCTCCGTAGGCAACCGTAAAATTAGAAACTAAAGTTAAAAAAGACTTTCAATATCATAACTTAGGAAATCTTCCAAAGAAACGCCACCCGTACCTACGATAAAAGACCGTTTAGGATGGAATGCTTCTACGAAAGCAGGCAATCCGGAGTTCATTCCACGACGTCCGCTTTTCACCTCTATGGCTATTAACTCGCCATCGTTATCTATAATGAAGTCAACCTCTTTGTCACTCTCGTCTTTACCTCTTGACGACTCACGCCAATAATACACCTTATAGTCCAGTTCCTCTGCCATACTCAGGATGTGTGCTCCTATAGCACTCTCCACCCATCGTCCCCAAAGCATTGCGTCCGTCCGATCAGCAAGAAACGAATGGCCTTTGTAGGCCGTAAGCAGAGCATTGTTATATACTTGGTATTTTGGCACGGAGCCACGCTTACGTGCATCGTCATTAGCATATTTCTGCAGACCCGTCAGAAGGGCGCATTCATCAAGGATATCTAAGTAGGCCGCAAGCGTGGTCACATTCCCGGCATCCTGCAACTGACCCATTAGCTTGGTTAGCGACAGTATTTCGGCAGAGTAGCCGCATCCCAACTCAAAAAGTTGCTTCATCAACGCCGGCTTATAAATGTTTGAAGTCATTATAACATCCTTCTCAATGGCAGGAGCCACCAGAGAGTCCTTGATATACTTACGCCATCGCTTCTCATTATCAATCATGCCTGCAGGTCCGGGATAGCCGCCAAAGTAAATGTACTGGTCAAGTGTAACGCCGAAAGCATCCCTCATCTCCTGTAGACTCCAGTGCCCAAGTCGAATCAATTCAAAGCGTCCGGCCAAGGATTCTGTCATTCCTCTTTTCAGCAAAAGGCAGCTACTTCCAAGCAGCACCACCTTAAGGTTCACATGTCGACGGCAATCTTCATCCCATTCACGTTTCACCATCTCACTCCAATTGTCAATCTTCTGCACCTCGTCAATAACCAACAGATGTTCAGGCTCTTTACGTAATTGCATCGTAGCACGGGCTGACTCCCATACACGGTGAATCCAGTCACTATCCTTATGATCTACAGCGTCAGCCACTACAAAGGAATACGGAATGGAGATGTTTTCCAAAACTTGACCGACAAGCGTGGATTTTCCCACCTGTCTCGGTCCTGCCAATATCTGCATAAACCGCCTTGGTTCAAGGATGCGCTCCCGTAGCGTGTTATATTGCTTTCTTATATAAGTCATACTCAAAACGATTGTAAATTTTACTCAATTCTTATTGCAACTTTACTCAAATCTCACTGCAAAATTACTCAATTCTTCCGAATCAACCAAATAAAAGAATCAACAAATTTATTTTTCACGTTATTCGTAAATAATCTTTATAAATTACATATCATCACTTTGCTCAATAAAAAATTTTTATTCTAAACTACTTAACTCAAAACAATTAATTAACTTTGCAAAAACATACTTCACTTATTTTTGATTAAAAAAACGTAACTGCTTTCTAAAAAGGGATAATAAATAATTTCAAAAATTATTTTCATAGATTTACTTATAATAGGAAATTTTTTATCATTGTCTAATAATATGAAACAAACTACTTTACAGAAAATTAATATGACTGTTGTGACGGTTCTGGCTGCAATTTACGTTATTATACCGATAGATATCGTGCCGGACCTCACTCCATTTTTAGGCTTCATTGATGACGCCATTGCTGTACTTATTGCTATAGGAAACGCAATAAGGGTAATCCGTAATTTAAAAAATAAAAAGAAAAATGAAAACCTATGACTAGTGAACAGAGTATGTATTTTTAATTGTAAAAAAAAATCAAAAAATGTTTGTTTAATTAAAAAGTAATATATAACTTTGTCGACAAATCAATATTATACTACCGATACCGTTTGGTCTTCTCAAGGTCAGTTATTGCCCAAACCACCCGGAATGTATTTTGTTGTTATACAACATGATAATATAATAGTGTATTCAGAAAAAATAGTGTTAAACAAATAAAAAGGGATTATTATGAAAACAATGGTTAAAATTTTGCTGACACTTCTTTTCGCTTCGATATTTTTTGGATGCGATAATACGTATAAAGATATAAATACCGGTGATGGAGTGATGTTTTACGGTAGTGATGATAACAATGGAAAATTTTATGGTTTTATTGAAGGAGGTAAATATTATATAGAAGATACGGAAGAGAGTAAATGTAATTGGCTTTATAAAGTCATTTCGAATGGAAAAGATGTTTACTCATTAACTATGGAAATTTTTAAAGATGAACAGGGTTTATACCAAGATACTACATGGGTAATACGCAAAAACGGGAAGTTAATGGCAAGAGATTTATTTGAAGGATATTTATGTTTTATAAATGGCAAAGTCAGATTATATACTGTCAATAGATTTTTAACTTTCGACCAATATACTCCTCAATATTGGGAAGATGGTGTAATCTATGACGTTGATTTGGAGGCTCCATCGTTTGAATCTATGACTATATATCCATACATACAGAGTGTAAAAGAGTATAAAGGAGATTTATATTATATGGGATTTCTTCGTGCAGCAAATGGTAAAACCCAATGTATGTGGAAAAATGGCAAATTGTTATTTCATAACGACCCTACACTTAATTCAAACACTACTGCAAAGGGATTTGTATTTGAAAATAATGACGTCATTATGCTCACTCAATATGTAACATCTATCAACGATATTAATAACCCTCATTGCCTCGCTGCCACTTATAGAAATGGTAAATTAGAGCACATTATTGGAGATACTGCTCTTTTTAAAACTAATAGAGGCTACAATGTTTACCCGATAGGAATTGGTCAAAATGGAGACGACATCTATATCGGAGTAATGGAAAAAAAAGGTGATTATATTTTCGGCGATTTAGTATTATACAAAAATTACCAAGAAATTTTTAGAAAAGACCTTACCATGAATTTTACATGTTTCTTATTAGCCGGAGAAGACATATATATTGTTTATGAGCCATATATTGACTCCAATCAAATAATATTCACCTTCTTAAAAAATGGTAAGGAAGTACGCTCGTTAATGGGTCAACCTAGAGATGGATTACATTTCCAAGGTATTGTGGACACTCACAAATAATAGTATTCGTTTATAAAGGATATTAAAGAATATTAACGGTCGCTCCTCAATTATTTTAAAGAGCGACCGTTTTTTTATTGAGCATAGAACATTAATATTTTCTCTCGAAGCAAATACTCGTATTGTGATTGCAAAATCTCCATCTCTGCTTGCTGCATTCTGAATTTTGCTTCATTATATTCATAAAGGGTAGACTTTCCGTTGTCATACTTACTTTGAGCGAACTCAAATGCTTTTGCACTTGACTCAAAATTCGCCGTTGATGCTTTATATTTCTCCCTTGCGGCAAGGGCATTATAATAGGCTGTTTGAATATCTTTAAAGAGTTGATTTTCCGCTTCTGATGCTACTATTTTTTGCTCTTCAAGAGCATATTTTCGGCTCTGTACATTATGCCTTACCTGTAAACGATTATATATAGGGATGCTCAAAGAAAAACCTACTACTTCACTGCCATTATTGACAAACTGCTTGCCGAAAGCCGGATTCTCTCCGTTGAAAACATGGTAATATCCCGTTCCCCAGCTGGCATTTAACGATAGTTGCGGATAGTAATCTGCCTTTGCCTCTTTAACGGCGATCTCCGCACTCTCTATCTTCTTCCGATTTGAAATAATATTCGGGCGTCTATCTTTGCTATTAATAAAAATCGTTTCAGGGCTCGGCAATAATTTATCATCTTTTACTGCATCCACATCCAACATGGCGATAGAGAAATTCTCAACATCGGTGTAGTTTATAAGTTGGCATAAATCGAGTAATGCCAATTTATAGTTGCTTTGATTTTGCACTACTTGCTGTGAATATTGAGCCTCTTGTGCTATGGCTTCATAAAGTTCGCTCTCACTCTTTACTCCCTCATCCACCAACTTACGGGTTTTTTCTACCAAATCTTTCGCCATATCGTATTGTGATTGAGAAATCTTAATCATCTCTTTCTGATACAATGCCTGCAAATAATAGCTTATTACATTGAGCTCTACGTTATCTTTTATACTCTCGATGTCGGCGATAGCAGATTGAACATCAATAGCGGAACGCTTTATTTGATTTGTAATTCTAAGTCCGGTAAATAATGGCATAGAAATAGATGCATTGAAGCCGGTAGATGATTGCGTGCGGCTCTCTTTGACATTATTTGCACCTTCGGCAAGTCCGAAAGCAAAATTTTCGCTCACTCCGGCGTTGATAGATGGGGTCATCGATACACGTGCACTACGCTCTGATAACTTGGCATTTAACAGCGAAATCCGTGCTCGCATAACATCATAATTTTGCTTTTGTGCATATGAGATACAAGAATCCAATGTCCATTCTTCCGCCTTTATTGTGGATATTGCTACAATAAACAGTAGTATTATTGATAATCGCTTCATAAATATTCGAGTTATTTTAATAATCAAAAATATAATAACCTACCTTTTACTTCTTCTCTTTTTGATTACCTCTGAGTTTGACATCTTCGTCAATACCGGATACTATTTCTATATTAATACCATCGGATAATCCGACTTCGACAGGCACTTTATTAAATTTCTGTTCCTTTCCGGGCACGGTGTCAAGTAAAAAAACAAAGGCGGAATCACCGGCTATCTCTACAGTATATTCCGGCACTGAGAGCACATTAGTGCGCTGTTTTAATATTATTTCAGCATTGGCACTGTATCCGGCTCTCAATAAGATAGTGTCCGGCACGTCAACAGCGGCCTTGATTTCAAACATTACAGTACCGTTTGTTTCGGTGCCTTTCGGCGATACATATTCGAGAACGGCATTTAACTTGGCGTTCTGTAAAGCACCTATCGACAATTCTATTGGCATTCCGCTCACGATATTCCCCACTTCACTCTCATCTATAGAGCCTTTAAATATCATATCGCTCATATCGGCAATGGTACAGATAGTGGTACCATCATTAAAAGTATTGCTGAGAATAACGGAATTTCCTACCTTTACAGGCACGTCGAGTATCATTCCGGAAATAGTAGCTCTAATTTGAGTATTACTGTATTGCCCCTCCTTCTTTATTATTCCGTCACGAACAATCTGCAAGTTGGCATTGGCATTATCATAGCTCTCTTTGGCTTTTTTATAAGCTACAGTCTCTTTTTCAAACTCTTCGGTAGAGAGTACTTTTTTATCATAAAGGCGTTGAGCTCTATCGTAATCAACCTGTGCTTGGTCGAGCTCGATTTTTGCGAGATTCAGATTGCTCTCCGCTGCGTTTAGCTGACTCATTTCCGGAATAACCTTTACAAGGGCAATAACATCATCTTTTTTTACCATTGCCCCGGCTTCGAAATATATCTCACTTATTATTCCCGATATCTGAGGTTTTATCTGTACCTCATTGCGAGGCTCAATTTTTCCGGTAGCTATAGTCTTTCGCGAAATGGTTTGCACTGTAGGAGTTACCACCTCGTATTCCACCTCCTTCGGGCGTGACTTTATAAATAGATAGACAAAAGTAGCTAACACTAAAGCTGCAATAATTACAATTACGGCAATTCGAAAAAATTTTTTCATACTATTTTATTTTTGTATTAATCATTAAAAAATGCACAACTTATTCTTCTTGTAAAGCTTCGATAGCTTTGATACTCAACGCGCGTTTAGCGGGGAGATATCCGGCAAACAAACCGAAAATAATAATCACAAACAGGGCACAAAGGGCAACATCAAAAGGAATTTGGGGGTTCTCTATCGGCACTTCCGCAGCCCCTTCAAGGATATTTCCTACTACCGACAATACCGCTACTCCAAACATCAGTCCCACCGATCCGGCTATCATTGTCAATAAAATACTTTCGCCTAATATCTGCTTGAGTATTGTAGAAGAGGTGGCACCTAATGCGCGCCGTACTCCTATCTCTTGAGTGCGCTCTTTTACCGTTACTAACATTATATTACTTACTCCTACCACTCCGGCTAAAAGGGTTCCAACTCCAACTATCCATATCAATACGAGAAGTCCGAGGGTAAACATCTTGAAAGAATCGAAAATATCCTTGATATTAAAGCATTCTATTGCTCTTTTATCCGTCGGCGATATGAAATTAATTTCCGATATTACCTCTCTCACCTCATTTTCTTTCTCTTTAATATCTGCATCTTCGTCAAAAGAGACGCTCAATCCGTGTATTACATCCCCTATATTATTGGCCTGCTGCAGCGTAGTATAAGGCAGTATCACCGTTCGTTCCAATTTGCCGAACATATTGATATTGTCGGATTTATCCTTCACAACACCTACTACTCGATAATATACACCCCCGATTTTTATTATTGTTCCTACAGGGTTTTCATCTATTTCATATAAATCATTTACAATTTTCGTACCTATAACGCATACTTTTCTGTTCTCTTTTATATCTATATCATTGATATATCTTCCTGCCATAATCCGATGAGGGAAGATATTGATATAAGAAGGGGCATAACCCATGATATTATAATTACCGTTTTTTGTATTACGCACCACTTGGTTGGAAGTCTGCAGCCATACGAAAGGAGAGATATCTTTTATTCCATTTACACGGCTTCTTACAATATTCATATCTTTTGTGTGCATCGACCAGCTACGGTTCGACTGAAACCCTTTGTATGGCTCGGAAGTATTTTGTGTCATGATATACAGTGAGTTTGTAGCCATACCATCCATGCTGTTCATAAAGAAGTTTCTAAAGCCCAACCCGATACCGAGCAGCACGACAAGCATGAATACACCCCAAAAAACTCCGAAGGCGGTAAAGAAACTCCTCCATTTATTACGGGTAATGGTATGGATAACCTCTTGAAAACTGTCGAAATCAAAAAAACGCATAATAAAAATTATTTAGCCATCATAGCTTCGATAGGTTTAACACTCACTGCTTTACGGGCGGGAATATACCCTGCAAGCACCCCTGCCACTACAAGAATTATCGTTGCCGATATTACAATAGATAAATCTACGGATGGGTTAACAAACATAGAGGGTCCGTTTCCTTCTACAAAGGATTTTTCGGGAAAAATCATACATAATATTTCGGAGAGCCCCATTCCGAGTAGCATACCTATATATCCGAATAATGAAGTAATAGCAATTGCCTCTGCTACAACCATTTTGATAATGCTTCCGGGGGTTGCACCTATGGCCTTGCGGATACCGAATTCCCGAGTACGCTCTTTTACCGTTATCAACATAATATTGCCAACACCTACAATGCCGGCTATCAATGTACTTATTCCGATAATCCATATAAACATCGAAAGCCCTCTGAAAATCATCTTACTCTGCTCGTAATTTGATTTAAAATCGTTTATCCACAAGGCATTATAATCGTCCGGAGCAAAGTCCAATTGTTTTGATAACAGGGCACGTATTGTAGCCGAATAGTCAATATTCAAGTTGTTTTCTTTTATCGTAAAATCTACTTCTTCCACTCTTCCGTTCGGGTTATAAATGGTGATAGCGGTGGTTAATGGTATAAAAATTTCCGATTGATACATTCTGCCTTTACTACTGTATACCCCCACGATATTGAAAAAGATGTCATTAGTAAGTTTTACATTTTTGCCAATAGCACTATCGGGATTCTCAAAGAGCTTTTCCGCAAAACTTTTGTCTATCACTACTACCTTACGATTTTCCTTAATATCAATCTGATTAATAAACCTGCCCGCCACCATATTAAACACTCTAATATGCTGATAATCGGGCTGAACCCCTTCTAACATTACACTATTTTCCAGATTATTATAAGTTAATTTACCATCATTTACGTCGGAAACGGCAGAGAAATACTCTATATTGTTAATAGAATTCTTAATAAAATTAACATCGTTTTCGGTGAAATCAATTTTTCGCCATTGCTTCTTACCGCCATAAGGTTTCGAGGTATAGCCGGCATAAATAGATACGGCATTCCGGCTCATATAGTCGAAATTCGAGGTCATTGCATTCTTGAGACCGTTGCCGCAAGCAAGTAGAGCAACGAGCATAAAAATACCCCATGAAATAGCAAAACCGGTAAGGAAAGTTCGAAGTTTGTTACTTTTTAACGAAGCGAAAATTTCTTGTAATATATCTTTCATTTATAGATAATGTCAAAAAGGGAAAAGGAATAAAAAAGTTAACCTACAATAAGTCCGTCTTTAAGCTGAATAATAGACTCCGTTTTATCTGCAATTTCTTGAGCATGGGTAACGACGATCATAGTAATACCCTCTTTAGAAACGTCATGCAAGAGATTGATAACGTCGAGAGAAGTTTTGGAATCAAGCGCGCCGGTAGGTTCGTCAGCCAAAATAATACGCGGTTTTGCAATCAAAGCCCGAGCGATAGCCACCCTTTGCTTTTGACCGCCGGAAAGTTGATTAGGTAAATGATCGGCCCAATCGACAAGACCGACGCGCTCCAAATACTCCATTGCGATGATATTACGTTTTTTGCGAGACACCCCTTGATAATAGAGTGGTAATGCTACATTCTCTAAAGCAGTTTTAAAATTCAATAAATTAAAACTCTGAAAGATAAACCCTATGTATTGATTACGAAAATGTGCCGCCTCGCGCTCCGATAAGTTTTTTATTAGCTTATCATCCAACCAATATTCGCCTTGATCGTATGTATCCAAAACACCCAGGATATTCAACAAAGTGGATTTGCCCGAGCCGGATGCACCCATAATAGATACAAAAGCACCCTGCTCTATCTGCAAATTTATCCCTTTTAATACATGTAGTGGCGACGCAGTGTAATACGTCTTATGAATATCCTTTAATAATATCATAATAAATCACTTAATTTCAGTAGTATTATCCGATTGTGTCGGTGCATTTGGTATTATTATTGCCATAATAATGTAGCATAAAACACCGGCAAAACAGGTGAAAATTGTAAGAAATACATAAGCTACTCTTACCAATGTAGCATCTATTCCAAAATACTCTGCCAATCCTGCAAGTACACCGCTGATTTTTTTATCTGCGGATTTTGTCAATTTTTTATTTGCCATCTTTCTTTTATTTTAATATTAAACAATAAAGCTATTTTCAAAAATCGAATATCTTTGTGTATTCCTCTCTGCAACATATCGTTTCTTGATTATACAACAAATGTTTCCTTATCTTTGATGATGCAAAGGTACGTATTTTTATGTACTATGCAATACATACAACTAAATTTTTGAAAAGTTTTTTATTCGTATTATGCTATACTATTTATTATCAGAATATTAAAAGCAAAAAAATATATGAAAATAATTAGATAAAGGAGAGAATTATAGAGTAAAAACCGAGAAATTTAACATTTCAAGTGTAAAAAAACATAATATTTTTTCATTCTCGCAGCAAAAAGGGGGGGAGAAATAATGCGGAAAGTATATTTTAGGTTGAAAAAAAAAAGCTTCTCTTACCCCAAGGAGTAAAAGAAGCGTTTTTAGTAAGACTTATTTAATAATCACCATTAGTATTTATCTTCCGTCTGCTGTAATTCAGCCGAAGAGATAGGTTTCTTATCCATCGTGCGCCAAGCCCAAGCGATATAAGCGAGCACAAATGGGATAATCAAGCTCACGTAGAACATCGTTCGGAGGGTGAACTCGCTTGAACAGCTGTTCTGAATATGGAGTGAACTAGCAGTATCGGTAAGTGATGGATAATAGCAGGTGCCGTTCCATCCGGCAAAAAGCAGGAGTGTGGTAACGGTGAGCACGGTACCTGCAACTGCAAACCAGAAGCCATTACGCGGTTTAGACGGCATGAAGAGTCCAACCACTACACCGCTCAATACGAGGATTACGCCTACAAGGAATAAAGCAGCAACAACCGGCATCTGCAAGAAATTATGCAGATATTTATATTCCTCAATAACGATGCTGCCATCTTCCTGTACCGCCCAACCGCTCTTCATCAGCACATAGCCTACAAAGAGAAGGAAAAGCACTACAAAAACAGGAGCGGCAATCATCAAGCCTTTACGAGCGCGTTCGCGGATAGATGTAGCATCCACATTCCGCATGGTATAGAGTAAGCCGAGCGTGATAGCCAGCATCACCACACAAAGGCCCAAGCATACGTTCCACGGATTGGCAACAGCCTCCAGTCCGTGCCAAGGGGAAGTCCACTCGGAGATGGTGTTGCCCATCAGCATAGAGTCTTTAGAAATTTGGAAATTAGCACCCTAAAAGAACGTGCCCACAGCGGTACCGGTAAGGAGCGGACCGAAAATACCGTTGATAATCAGGAACCAGCGGTAGGTGTTTGTGCCAAACAAATTGCCGGGTTTATTCTGAAACTCATAAGCTACAGCCTGTAAAACAAAAGAGAAAAGCAGGAGCATCCATACCCAATAAGCACCACCAAAAGAGGTGGAATAGAAGAGCGGGAAACTGGCGAAAAATGCGCCACCAAAGGTCACAAGTGTAGTAAACGTGAGTTCCCATTTACGTCCGGTACTGTTTACGAGCAGCAATCGTTCGTCTTCCGTTTTGCCCAAGCAAAGCACCAGCACATTCGCCCCCTGTACAAACATCAGCATGACAAAGAGAGCTCCGAGTAGGCTGACTATCAGCCACCAATATTGTTGAAGAAAAAAGTAAGTCATAAATGCAAAATTTAATTACTGAATAGTGAATATTATTTAGCCACTTTATTTATCGTTGTGCTCACGGATGGCGCGAAGCATGATGCGCACCTCGGCAAAGAGCAATGCCGTAAAGAGTGTAGCAAATATGATAATAGTAGTGAGTACACTTCCTGCACTAACCGATGATACCGCCGCTTTCACCGGCAAGAGACCTTGAATAGCCCATGGCTGACGGCCCACTTCGGTAAAAATCCATCCGCATTGACCGGCGATATATACACAAGGCAGACCAATTAAGAAGAGAATCAAAATCCAACGGTATCTCTCGAGCCATTTTTTCCATCCGAGAATAATACCAAGCACAAAGCAAAGGGCTACAATACATCCGCAACCAATCATCAATCGGAAGCACCAATAGCAGAGCCATACATTCGGCACGAGTTCTTCGGCTGAATCGAGGTAACCATAGCCGAAATACTGCTTGTGCTCGTTGAAAGTGGCAAGGGCAGTTTGCGCGATGGAGTCGTTGTTTTCTCGATTCTCGCGATACGTACGGAAGGCCTCTAATGCTATCTTGCCTTCTGCAATCTGCTTCTCGCCTTCTGCTTTCAAATCATTAATACCCCATACATATCCGTTCCAATCGTGAGTAGCGAGGAAAGAGAGCATATGCGGCACTTCGACGCCTGGAACAAAAGAGAATGCCGCCTCATTGGAACCTTGTTGAAGTCCCTCTGCAGCAGCCAACTTCATAGGTTGCGTTTTAGCTATATCCACACCATGCTTATCGCCTGCAAACATACAGAATGCCGTACCTATAATACCTACGATAGAAGCCACCATAATCGATTTCTTTGCCATCTCCTGATTACGTCCTTTTAGGAGGAACCAAGCAGAGACAGCCACTACAAACATTGCACCCGTCATCCATCCCGAGCAAACCGAATGCACGAATTTAATGACAGCCGTAGGTTGGAATGCCACGGTAAAGAAATCCATCATCTCATTTCTGACGGTATCAGGATTGAACTCCATGCCTACCGGATGTTGCATCCAAGAGTTGGCAACAAGAATCCACCAAGCCGATATCATAGTGCCGATAGCCGTAAGCCAAGTAGCCATAAGGTGTGTGCGTTTACCCACTTTCTCCCATCCGAAGAACATGATAGCGATAAAGGTAGCCTCCATAAAGAAAGCGAGGATGCCTTCTATAGCAAGCGGAGCACCAAAAATGTCGCCTACAAACCACGAATAATTAGAGAAATTCGTGCCAAACTCAAATTCCAGAATGATGCCGGTAGCCACACCTACGGCAAAATTGATGCCGAAGAGTTTCTGCCAAAAGCGGGCTATGCGTCGCCACGCTTCATCGCCACGCACCACATAGATGGTTTCCATGACGGACATCACTACACCCAATCCGAGGGTGAGGGGTACAAACAGCCAATGATAGCAGGCTGTAAGCGCAAACTGAATACGCGAGAGGAGTACTAGGTCCATAACAATAAAAATTTTGTAATTTCGTAAATGACTAAACCGATAAATGGTTCAATATTAGAGTAAACACTTCAAAAACCGATTCCCAAGGATTTCTACATGGCAATGGAAGGCGCCACAGGATGGAAGAAAAATAATCGCAGAATACCAAACATGATTACCAACTTAATAATAATCAGAATCCAAAGCTCTTTTCCCCACGTCATATTCTTAAAGCCGTTTATGTAAAAGCGCACTATTTTCTTGATTCTTTCCATGTGAATGAGTGTTTTTGGTATGATTTCGACCACTAAGTTATGAAAAAAAATACAGATATGCAAATAATTATAAAAAAAATTAAAAAGCCGCCTTTTGTATCTCCAACACCTAACATCTGTTAAAAATCGCCTCTATTTTCACTCTTTTGTATAAAAATTGCTGCGGCTCGTCAATAAAAACAAGTAAACTTGATTTTTTGTACTCGCCTTGCATATTATTTCTTCCAAAATCCTTGCACAATCCAAATTAATGTCATATCTTTGTAGCGCTAGAACCCCCAAGCCTCTTAACAATGCTCAACCGACGACAAACCAAGAGCAATGTCAAACTTGTTTGGACATTGCCGAGGTGCGAAGGAGGAAGAGATTTATTAAAGCTCAAATCGGGGGTCGTTCTATTTTTATTCCATTATGAGATTATTGTTCGACAAGTCTTTCATGCAGCTTTGAAAGTTAAAAGTTTTAAAAATAGTTGTATCTTATACTTATTTTTCTATTGGGATACTTAATAAAGTGTTGATATCTATATCATAATTAATTGTTCTCGGTTGTCCATGAACACCATCTAATGGAGTCTTAAACAAATGTGCATTCTTCAAAACATACTTAAAATGTGAAGCATCTGCTGACCATATAGAATCATATTCTTCCTTAATAGCCTCAACTTCAACATAACCGATTATTTTTCCTTTTGGTAAAAGTTCAAGTGATGGAATTACTCCGTTTTGTACGAGACGAAAATATTCATCACGCCATATAGCGTTGGTTTTTGCAATATCAACATCTTTTTTGCTTGACATGATAAGCAATTTTTCACCAACTAAAGATTTTTGCTGCCATGTACGGTTTTCAACATCTTTAATGCCAAGGCAAATCAAGGATGCCCATGGCTGTTTAATAGTAAGTAACTTCATTTTTATTTGTTTACCTTTTGTTCGTAATATTTAGAAGGAACCTACACCCTGTGATCCCTATTCTTATCTTTTCTATATTTGTTTATCCCTTATAGAACGGCAATCACTACCCTGCCCAGCCTTCTTTGTCGAGGTTGCGGTAGTTGATGGCTTCGGCTACGTGGCTGAGGGCTATATCTTTTGCTCCTTCAAGGTCGGCAATAGTGCGTGATAATTTCAAAATCCTATCGTAGGCGCGGGCGGAAAGGTTGTATTTCACCATTGCTTTACCCAAAAGCTGACTGCTTGCAGAGTCGAGTACGCAATATTTACGTATCATCTTGCTGCTCATTTGGGCGTTGCAATATACTCCTTTCTCGTTTTTGAACCTGCTGCTTTGTATCCGGCGTGCGGCTATTACCCTTTGCCGTATTGTGGCACTACTCTCTACAACGGCGTTATCGCTGAGTTTCTCAAAAGGCACGGGCACTATCTCTATATGCATATCTATACGGTCGAGAAGGGGACCGGAAATTCTGCTTAAATACCTCTGAACTACACCCGGTGCACAGGTACATTCATGGTTCGGATCGTTATAATAGCCGCAAGGGCAAGGGTTCATCGACGCCACAAGCATAAAACCGGCGGGGTATTCCACCGTCATCTTGGCGCGAGAAACGGTTATCTTACGGTCTTCAAGCGGCTGCCGCAATACTTCCAGCACCGAGCGCTTGAATTCCGGCAATTCATCGAGAAAAAGCACTCCGTTATGAGCGAGCGAAATCTCTCCCGGTTGTGGGTTGCTTCCGCCACCTACAAGGGCTGTATCACTAATGGTATGATGGGGATTTCGAAAAGGACGGCGCGTTATCAATCCGCCTCCTTGATTAAGTTTGCCCGCCACGGAATGTATCTTGGTAGTCTCCAATGCCTCTTCAAGTGTCAGCGGGGGTAATATCGTAGAAAATCGCTTACTCATCATACTCTTACCTGCCCCGGGAGGACCTACCATCAAGATATTATGCCCGCCGGCAGCTGCTACTTCCAACGCCCTTTTTACCGACTCCTGACCTTTTACTTCATCAAAATCCACACCGAAATGCTCCGATTCCGAACTGAATTCCGCTTCTAAATCTACTACAGTGGGCTCTATTTCTATCTCGTTTTTCAAAAAACTTACTACTTGGGTAATATTATTTACCGCAATAATATCTATTCCGCCTACCACTGCCGCTTCATGTGCATTCTGCTCCGGCAAAATAAAGCCTTTATACCCTTTTTCTTTTGCAAGTATCGCTATAGGTAGTACTCCCTTTACCGGCTTTAACGACCCGTCGAGTGATAATTCTCCCATTATCATATATTTATCCAATATCGTACTCTCTATCGTTTCATTGGCTGCCAATATGCCGATAGCAAGGGGCAGATCGTATGCCGACCCCTCTTTCTTGATATCGGCAGGTGCCATATTGATTATTACCTGCTTTCTTGGAAATGGTATGTTATTATATTGCAATGCGGAAAAAATACGTTCGTGGCTCTCTTTTACTGCATTGTCAGGCAACCCTACAAGGAAAAAACGAACCCCGGCAGTGACGTTTACTTCTATTGTCACCTCTATGGCGTTGATGCCTTGTACCGCTGCAGCATAGGTCTTTACAAGCATAATATCGTTTTATTGAAAAATAAGTACCGTTTTATTGAAAAAAATGAGGGTGTCGCAAAAGTTTTGCAACACCCTCATGGTGTATCTGATTATTTCAGTTTTTCTATTGCAATTTTTACTTCATTGAGAAGAGGATCGACAGAAACGTTGCTACCAACGGCATGTTGCATCCAGAGATTTGGAGTAAGGCGTCCGACCGGATACATGCGGCAAACTTCAGTTCCAAGGTTGTTACCTTCGAATTTTGTCTCTATCTGGCTCTCTACAATATGTCCGTAAGGGTAATTGGAGAGATATAACGGATTGTCAATCATGTGAGAATAGATACCGAGGATAGGAGAATTTTCCACACCGAACACAGGAGCATAGTATTTATTCCAAACCTCGACGGCATTGTTCATCACAGCCTCTTTAAGTTCTGCAGCAGTAGCCTCAGGATGTTCATACATCCAGCGCCAAGTGTAGATATCTACAAGAGAAACACCCATTATTTCGTAGCATCCCCAGAAAATATCGAGGGTAGTCATTGCCGCTGCGTTAGGGTCGTTATTAGTGATTCCGAGGAGGCTCAAATCGCGTTTTTGGAATACGAAAGCGAGTGCCTCGGTGAATGCTGTACTTGGTACACCGCTCATGAAGTAGTTATCTACATCATTCATAGTAATTGTTTGCTCTACATTATGGCCAAATTCGTGAGTAGCAATACAATATCCTTTATAGTCCATACCATCGGCAGCCACACGAGTACGGAGGTGAGAGAGGTCGTATTTAGCCATTGCGCCCCAAGCATGTCCTGCTCCGCGGCTGGCGTCGACAACAACTTTTGAGCATACCTCTGCAGCCTTTTCCGGGGTAAATCCGAATTTTATCATTATGTTCGGTAGGTCGGCTTTAAAGGCTTCTGTAGTAGGATATAAGCCACGAGTAATCTTAGAAAGGTCTTCTTCATTTACTGAACTGCGTGCTTTAAATCCATCATACCAAATGTCGAATGGCTCGAGTTTACGTCCTAAACGCTTCTCTATTATCTTTGCCACTTCCGCTACCTCTGCAGATGAAATGAACTTGATAAACATCTCTTCTATCTCGGCATCGCTAACCTCCATCTGTCCGTCAAAAGCGCGTTTTATTGCTGTAGGACTTGCAGGGTAATATGGGTCGAGGAGTACGGAAGCTTTGAAATTATCAAGCAATGTTTGATAGCGTACATCGGCTTCACGCTCCGATTCTACCGGCTTGCCCTCAAGGTCGGTAACGGTATTGCTATATGGATTCCAGAGATAATTCTCGTTAGAGATTACATTTGCAGGTATAGATTGGTCGATAATACGATTCATCACTTGATAAATCATTTGTTGCTTTTCGAAGCCACGACCGTCGGCATTTGCATAGTTTGATTTTAACTCATCACGGAGGCCCCAGTGAGTGATAAGTGCCATATTATCAGGGAAAATCTTTTCGCCTTTATCGTTACGAAGGTTGCCCATGATGATATTATAATTAGAGATATAATTATCGGCATCGGTGAGTTTTTGAGAATAATTTTGAAGGAGAGCGGCAGGCACGCGAGCTGCAAACCAGTCGGCAAGGCGAGCCTCTGCCCATTGTTGACGTGTCCAATTTTTACCCTCCGTATTCTTCTGCTCTAATGTAGTCAAAGGGAAGTTGAGGAGCACGGTAAAGGCTATTTTACTATTGAACATATCATCGTTAAAATGAGCGAAAGGGTCGAAAGCACCAAAAGTTTCATCGATAGGCGTAATAGGGTCTCCCACAAGGTGCAATGCCTCTTTAAGGTCGATACTTATTTGATTATAACGGCCGTAAACAGCTTGAAAATTACGCTCTATAGTAGAGAGGAGTTTGGCTCTACCCTCTGCTGTCGGCTCAAAATTTTCTACGCAGAAGTTTACAAAATCTTGTTTACTTCCGTCTTGTGCAAACCAAAATTTTGATGCACATCTAACGCCGGCTGTAAGTCTGTCAACATCCACATCCGGATTTGCGGTTTTAACGGTTTCCACCACTTGGTTGATCTCCGTTTCGGTAATAATAGACATAGGTTGGTCTAATTCTGCTGTTTGTTTTTGCTCTTGTTTGCAACATCCTGCCAAAGCAAGGATTGTAGCAAAAGCAAAAAGGAAAAATTTTTTCATAAGAGTATTTTTTAGGTATTATTTTTGGAATTGGTTTAACTTACTCATAGCAAAGAATACCGCCCAATCCGGTAAGTGCTTGATAACGAAACGGAACGGACGATTTATTGCCCCCGGGATATAATATTTCTTGCGTTTAAAAGTAGCGTTGATGGCTTTTTTCGCCAATTTCTCCGGACGCATACTCACACCGATACCCACGGCAATACGGCGCCAATAATTGCTCAAGCCGTAGAGTGTAGTATCTACCGCACCGGGGCAGACGGCAGTAACGCTAACTCCATATTCTCGCATCTCGTACCATAAAGAGCGCGACATATTTAGGATATAAGATTTTGTAGCATTGTAAATACTAATGCCCGGCATAGTCATCCACGCACTTAACGAACTCATATTCAATATATATCCTTTACCTCGAGATGCCATATCTTCGCCAAATACACGACACATATTTGTTACCGCAACTACATGTAATTCAAGCATTAAGTTTATCCTCTTCTCTGCAGTTTTTATCAACGGATTAAAGAAGAAAACCCCTGCATTGTTTACAAGAAACTCTATATCCAAGTTATTCTCTTTACAATAGTTCAATAGTTGATGCGGTGCTTCACTATCGGTAAGGTCTTTAAAGATAGGGTATGTTTTAACTCCGAATTCTTTAGCAATATCTTCGGCACATTGTTTAATCTCCACTTCTTGATTCGACACCATCACTACGTTGTAGCCACGCGATGCCAATTCACGAGAATATTGCAAGCCAATACCTGAGCTTGCTCCTGTTACTAATGCGTTCATATTATTTAAAAAGTAGCTGTTTTTTCTGCGTTATCAATCTCTTTTTGAAGTTTTTTCGGCATATTCTCAACGCAATGATGACATCTCATTTCGAGGGTATACATACGTCCGATGCAGTAGTTTGAATGTTTACAACCGCTACGGTAATTCTCATCGGAAGCAGCCAATTTATTAACGAATTCGGTGTCGTGAACAAGGGCACGAGCCATCTGTACGAATTCGAAACCGGAATTAAGAACTTCATCAATTTTAGCACGGCTTACGAGACCACCCACATAAATCAAAGGCAATTTGAGTTCAGCGCGGAATTTCTTGGCATCTTCAAGGAAATAAGCCTCTTTAAAAGGCACTGTAGGTATCATTTGGCGACCCACAATAGCGAGTCCGGCCTTAAGCCACCAAAATTTCCAAGGATTCATGTAATGAGCCAAAGTTTTAAGAGGCATAGCACCCCGCATCACTTGCATCGGTGCTTTACTAACGAAACCGGCAGAGAGCACGATAGCATGCACGCCACAAGCCTCAATAGCTTTTGCTACTGTAAGGCAATCAGGCAATTGTAGTCCGCTCTTAAAGCCGTCATACATATTTGTTTTTACCACAACAGCCATATCATTGCCGGCTGCTTTCATCACTTCGGCAAGAACGAGGCGCATGAAACGCATACGATTTTCAAGCGACCCTCCGAATTTATCTTTACGCTTATTGGTATATGGCGATAGGAATTGAGAGATAAGATATCCGTGTCCGGCATGAATCTCCACACAGTCGAAACCGGCTTCACGGCACATATTAACAGCACGACCGAAATCTTTTACAAGTTCCATAATCTCATCCTCTTTTAGGGCGCGAACGATAGTCGGTGAGTAGAGATTAAAGCCTCCGGAAGCCCCTACCGGCATACAACCACAGGTGTAGAAATGGGTCATATTACCGCAGTGACCGAGTTGTATACTTGCTTTTGCCCCGTAAGAATGCACCGAATCGGTGAGCTTTTTGAGCCCCGGGATTATCTCCGGGCGCATCCACAGCTGCCCGTTGAAACTCACACCACTGCGATTTACGGCACAATATGCCACTGTAGTCATTCCGATGCCACCTTTCGCTACCGCTGTATGGTAGTTAAAAAGGTCGTCTGAAGGCATATTATTATATGCCATATTTTCAAAAGCCGCAGAACGTATTGTTCTGTTCTTCAATTCTATAGGTCCTAATTTGCAAGGAGTAAAAAGTTTAGATTCCATTTTTTTTCTTAATAAATGAACGGGAATACTCGCTTTAATGAGTTCTCGTCAAATTCATCTTTAAATTCAACTTGATATTTTTTATAGATAGAGTTTGCACGTGGAACGAGATTTGCCATTGTCCAGAGTAAGAAAACGAGTCCGGACAAGCTCCATGTAAGGATTGCAAAACCTGCCCATTCCACTATCTCTCCGAAATAATTTGCAGAAGTAACGTATTTATAAAAACCTTTTTTCGGCAAATAATGTTTAGTATCTCCCGGCTTACGTAGGTTACGTATCACACTGTCGGAATTGAGGTTGATAGCCATTCCGGCAAAGAAAATTATTGTTCCGATAATGAATTGCGGTGTGGTTAGCCAATCTGCGGTATAAAGGTCGGCAGGTGCAAGATAAAAAATCCATTCACCTTGCATATAACCGTTTATAGTGTTGAAAATCATACCCATTAACATTATTGACAATGGCATCTTACTCTTTCCTTTCAACAAGAAAGGGAAAATAAAAGAGCGTTGAAAATAATGTATCTCAAAAAAGATAAAAAATAAGAGAGGGGCAATTTCAAAGCGTCGTTCTGAATTAAACCAGAAGTAGAAAAGCACAATAAATACGGGACATTCCATGAGTACCCATGCCAATTTATTGCTTATTGCCGGTCCCCACTTCTTGGATATCATCTTTCCATATCCGGCTTCTACAAAATTTAGAACGATAAAAACTACGATTGCTATAGCAACCATAATCATCAATAATAGATGAAATTGAGATAAATTTAAAATCATATTAATCTATTTATTATTTTAATGTTTGATAGGTTGTGTTATGAAGCATCTCTTTAAAATTCACACCGGTGCCGTTAACTTCGAAATTGGTATACATTATCACGATAAGGTCTTCCGCAGGATCGATGATATAGTCGGTACCGAACATACCGCCCCAACGGCTTGCGCCCTCACTGACAATGGTTTTATAGACGTATTGAGGGCGGAAAACGTCCCAAGCAAGACCGAAACCAATCTCACCTCGGAGGTCGTGAACGTTGTTGCGCATCATCATCTCAATAGTTTTACGTCCAAGTATGCGATGGTTATTAAATTCACCACCATTCATCACCATCTGGCAGAATTTGGCATAGTCTAAAGCAGTGCCACTCAATCCGGCTCCGGTAGAGCAATAGGTCTTTGCCCCGGCTATCGGAAAGGATTGATATATAGGGTGGTTACTCTTTTGCAATGGTCCCCCTTCGGGATATGTATAGAGGGTAACAAGGCGATTTTTCTTTTCCTTCGGCAGATAGAAATAGGTGTCGGTCATACCGAGAGGGTCGAAAATTGTCTCTTTCAAGAACTTGTCGATAGGCTTTCCGGACAATATCTCAGCAAGGCGTCCAAGCACCTCTATATTCATACTGTAAGTGAATTTCTCTCCCGGGTCGTGAGCCAAAGGTAATTTTGCAATACGGTTTACCACCTCCTCAAGGGTGATATTCTCCAAACTATTCAACGGAGGCACTCCGCTGTCGATAGCAATATCCCAATGCACTCCGTTATAGCAAATCCCGGAGGTATGAGTCATCAAATCGCGTATGGTGATGTCGCGTTTTGCCGGTCGTGTAGTGTATTTACGAGTAGTAACATCGAAGCTATCAAGCACTTGCATATTCTCAAAAGCGGGGATGTACTTCTTTATAGGGTCGTCAAGGCGGAAGAGCCCCTGCTCCCAAAGGGTCATCAACGCACACACCGAGATGGCTTTTGTTTGCGATGCTATGCGGAAAATATCGTCTTTCTCACACTTGATTTTCTTCTCTATATTTCGCCATCCATAAGCTTTATAATGAATAATATTACCTTTGTGAATAACAAGAGTAACAGCCTGAGGCAAAATACCTTGGTCTACAGCACGCTGAAAAGCAGTGTCTATGCGGCAAAGCCTCTCGGCTATAATATCATTACTGTCGATTTTTTCAACAAAATTCTGCGGTTTAAACCCGTCTTTCTTCGGATATTGTGCGTATATTGAAGTATAAACCGTTGAGAATAATATACATAACAATATAATCTCTCTTTTCATATCTCAAAAAATTATTTCTTTTTATCTTTAGTATTTATCAATTCAGCCGGCTTTTGCTGTAGCAAAGGGAATTCCATAATATCCCACTCCTCCTCTACATCCCAAAAAGCTCTGAGTTCCACGCTATAAGGGAAGTAATATACCTGCTCTGCCTGTCGATGATCGGCATATTTTCCGGTACTCCATTTGCCGTCTCCGTCTTCATCTATATACATCCGCAGATAATATACTCCAGGTGCTATATATTCAAATTTTATTTTCTTCTCATTTGCCGGTAATTCTTTTACTACTAAATCTTTATCATTAAGTAATTGCAAACGCTCTTTGCCGGTATGTTGTTTTAATTCCACAATAAAAGTGCTGTATTCTTCGAGCGACTTAATGGTAAAATCCATCTTTTCCGCTTTTGTCACCTTACCGAAGAAGGAAACAAAGAGTGCGGAGTCGATCATCAATCTATATCGCGTTTCCGGTTTCCAATTATATTCTATCTGATAGCAAAGTCCTATACTATCTTTTTTCACCAATTGTGAATTTAAATCTTTCCAGATTGTATCTACCTGATGTTGAAGTTGGTAATGCACTGTGTCATTGATATTCACGGGCTCAATAAAGGTGAGTTGTAGGGGTTTATACACATCAAAAGAAGAAGAGGCGTTATGCTTAAAAAGCCTCTCTTCCGGCTTTTCCGTTGTCTGTTTGCCACGCGGCGCACGATAGATAAAATTGAGTGTATCCGTCTGCCAACGCAGCGTGTCATTAATGGTTTTCCGATATGTCAACTCGCATTGCAGTGTATCTCTTTGAATTAATAGGGAGTCGCTAAACCAATATACTATAGTATCTTTGGTTTCATTAATCTGCATTATATTATTGAAAATGGAATCCGGCACATCCAACGGGCGCAATATCGGCAATGTATCGCAACTGATATTGTAGTATGTAGCCACTTTATGTCGCTCGGGGCGTTCGGATTTCAACAGATTTTGTATATGATTTTTTTCTGTAAATACTTGTAGCAAAACGCTATCCGGCGTAAAATTATGAACTATATGAGGGATAATAGTATCAATAACATTTCTCTCTATCGTATCGCCGGTTACGCTATCCAATTTATTGGTGAATAGTGTGTCGTAATGAATCGAAACGCTACATTGTGGAATAAAAAGCGAGTCGATAAATCCTATCTGCTCGGTAGGAATGTCAAAGAAGTAATTAGAGCCTATGTCGCTAAGAGCAAATATCTTATAAGTTCCCTCAGCGATATTGCTGATAGTAAACTCTCCGCGAGAATTAGTTTTGGTAATACGGTTAAAAGGTATTTTTGTAAAGGCGGTATCGTCGAGGTTAGAATGTACACCCACTAAAATACCGGGCACGGGGTTAAGGCTCTGAGCATCCACAACAAAACCTGATATTTTAAGCGAGTCGATATGGTCGCCGGTGGCAAAGCAAAAAGTGAAACCATCTAATTTGTTACGCTCATTATTATCCACAATAGCATCGGTAAAATCGATAGTATATGTGGTGTTTGGCAAAAGAGAGTCACGCAACTGCACTTTCACTTTCTTTCCCAATGCTTTAATGGTAGGAGCAGTTTTTTGCGGTGGCGAGATAATTACTTTTTCAAAGCTGCTTTCTACAAGAACAATCTCGTCGAAAAAGAGCTCTACAGTAGGCGTTGTTACATTAAGGGCCTCCTGCTCAGGTATGCTTTTCAAATATTTCGGAGGAATAAGGTCCTTAGGTCCCCCTTGAGGACCCTGACCTCTGTTGGCACACCCGAAAATAGTGAATAATGATACCGACAGTATTATCAAAAAAGTAATAATTATATATATCTTTTCTTTCATAACTATTATCTAAGGGCATAAATATCACCCGGTAACTGCTGGATAAGGTCGTCAAAAACCATCTCCGTTAGCAATGCCGACGTTTTTTGTATCGGCAAATTAATAGCATTACTGATAATATTTATATGGAGCATATTCTCTTTTTTCAATAGGTCGAGAACAGCTTGTTGCACTTCGTCAATAACGGGGAAAAGGGTTTGCTCTTTCACAATATTCTTCTCCCAATTCATCAATTTAAGCACATCTTCGGCAGTTGTAATCATCTCTGCCTTATGCTCTTTAATCAATTTCAGGCATCCGGAAGAGTATTCATCACCCACTCTGCCCGGAAAAGCCATCACATCTCTGTTATAATCATTAGCGAGATTGGCAGTGATAAGGGCACCGCCTTTACTTGCCGACTCAACAACTATTGTAACATCGCTCATTCCTGCCACTATTCTGTTTCGTTGCACGAAATTCTGCGGGTCGGGATTGGTTTTCGACATATATTCCGTTATCACCGCTCCACTACCGGTAACCATCTGTGCGGCTACATTCTTATGTGCCGATGGGTATATTGTGTCCACGCCATGAGCCACAACACCCACTGTTGGAATACCGAATTCCAATGCCGCGCGGTGAGAAACTATATCTACTCCATAAGCAAGTCCGCTTACTATAATGATATCATCTACCGACTCCGACAGCTGCTTGATAAGATTTGTTGCCATATCCTTTCCGTATTGGGTTATCTTTCGAGTTCCCACCACGGCAACAACCCTCTTGGCATCAAGACTGGCACTTCCGCTTTTGTAAAGCAGCAACGGGGCATCGGCACATTGTTTTAGCCTATTAGGGTAGTTATCAGCAAAATAATAGAGCGTTTCTATATTATTCTTCTCTATAAAAGCAACCTCATTCTCCGCCCTTTTCAGAGCAATTTGTCGATATGATTCATCTGCCAAATAGCTCCCTACCGAACCCACTTTCTTTAAAAATTCGGGCTTCTCTTTAAAAACGGCTTCTGCCGAACCTAAGTTTTCTATCAACACCCGTGCGGTACGTGGCCCTACCATAAACATCTGTGATAGTGCCATCTCATAGAAATATTTACTTTCGCTTGCCATTAAAAATCAATGTTGATACAAAAATAAAACATATTATGGCAAATATCACTCCAAAGGAATTTGCCAACATATCGTACAAAGAGGCTCCTCGATAAGAGATAAACTGTTGTAAAAATTCCATCAAGACACCATAAAGTATTACTATTATTCCCGACCAAATAAGGTATAATATAGAGAGTTGTTTCTTATGATATCTCGACCCATTCAAAAGTAAAACAGTACACAAAAAGAAATACATTATGAAATGAACCACTTTATCAGCCCATTCAAAAGAAAATTTCTCCGATACTTTATCAAATCTCAACACCGATAGCAGCAATATTATTATTGCTACTATCATTGTAAGGTAATATGTTTTAAAAAAATACTTTATATTCTTCATTATATCGTCATATATCCAATTAGAAATATTTCACCTCTTTTTTATAGATACTTGACAATAGATTATTAGCAAGACGACTGGCACCGAAGCGGAATAATGTGTTATTCATCCATTCTTCACCGAGGATTGTGCGTACGATAGTGTAATATTTCACGGCATCTTCGGTAGTAGATATTCCTCCGGCAGGTTTAAAGCCCACTTTTATGCCTGTTTTATCATAATATTCTTTAATAGTTTTGCACATTACGAGGGCTGCTTCGAGGGTAGCAGCCGGTTGTGTTTTGCCGGTAGAGGTTTTTATAAAGTCGGCTTCGGCATTCATAGCAATCAAAGAGGCTTGTTTTATCTCTTTCATGTTATGCATTGCTCCCGTTTCAAGAATAACTTTCAAGTGTGCGGCACCGCAAGCGGCCTTAATCTCAGAGAGTTCGTCAAAGACTTCGGTATGAAATCCGCTAAAGAATTTTCCAAGCGATATCACCACGTCTATTTCGTTGGCACCGGCTGCAACGGTGAGCCCTACTTCCGCTATTTTCGCCTCGATAAAGGTTTGTGATGAAGGGAAACATGCCGATACTGCCGCAATATTTACACCTTCCGCCTCTAAAGTGGCTTTCGCCGCCGGCACTAAAGCCGGGTATACACATACCGCCGCTACATTGGGCATGTCGCTATAATGCTCCTGAAAAGTATTTACTTTCTCCATCATAGCTCCTATCTCCTCTTCTGTATCCCATGAGTTTAATGAGGTAAGATCTATTAAATTAAAGCATTGCTTATAAGTTTCGACGTTATTGTATTTATCGTAATTCTCCGATAATATCTTCTCTACTTCTTTCTTTACATCGTCATCAGTAAAATTGAAATCATACTGAGCGTATAGTTCTTTAAATTTCTCCATAATATATTTTTTAATAATATATTTTTATGACGATAAAAAATACCGTCACTTCGTTTTTATTCTCTTCTTTTAGAATCAATTAAGATAGTTACGGGTCCGTTATTTATCAATGCCACTTTCATATCGGCACCAAAAACACCGGTTTTAACCGTTTTACCGAGTTTTTGTTGAAGCACATTGCAGAATTTCTCGTACAAAGGCAAGGAGATGTCCGGTTTAGCGGCGCGAATATAGCTCGGACGGTTTCCTTTTTCCGTAAGGGCATGCAGAGTGAATTGGCTTACTGCAAGTATCTCTCCGTCAACGTCGAGTACCGACCTATTCATAACTCCGTTTTCATCGTCGAAAATACGAAGTTTCACCACTTTTGAAGTAAGCCATTCTACATCACTGTCGTTATCCGCTTCTTCAATACCAACGAGTATCATCAGTCCGTTACCGATACTGCTGAAAATCTCGCCATTTATTGTTACCGAGGCTTCGAGCACTCGCTGAATTACAAGTCGCATTAACGCTCTTTTAAAATGATATTAAGGCGCTTGCCTACTATTGTTGCAGCCAGATGAACCATGTCGGCACAAGGGCGTTTTTTATAATATTCCTCGTTGCGCTCTTCAGGTATCGATGTCTCTTGTTTCTTGTCAAGACCGAGTAAATCTCTGCAGATAATAGAGCCACACTCTTGCTTGAATTCGGCAGCCATATCTTGCATAAGTTGATAATTACGGGCTTTTGTCTCTTTATCTGCCGGGTCGACAGCCGGAATGGCGAGACTACCCACCATAAACATGCCGCTACAAGCTCCGCATACTTCGCGCATACGACCTATTCCACCTCCAAAACCACTCGTAAATGCAGCCGCTATAGTCAGTTCCAAGTTGAAAACATCGGCAAATGCCATTAATACCGATTGAGAACAATTATAGCCTTGCTTAAATAATTCTTTGGCTTTATCTGCTCTTTCCAATACGTTGATTTCCATATTTATTTAGTCTAAATAAAATTCTACCGATACTACTACTCTGACTTTAAGTATATAAGGCTCTACACCTTCTATTGGGTCAATAGAAAAATAACCTTGATTGGCGTATTTTATTTTACCTATCTTGCTATTGCTGTCTTGTGCAAATCTGTCGGCCGACTCCCTGGCTGATACTGTTGCCTCGGTTATCATCTCAGGTTTTACACTATTCAAATCATTATAGTCGTAATTGAAATAATTGCTATCCAACAATATTCCGCTCTCATCCAATAGATTTCCTAAATTTTTTTGCAGATTATAAAGTTCTTTCGCTTTATTAGTGAGTATTTTTACTTGAAAATTAGATGAATATCTCTCTACAGGGCGATATTTAATATCTCCTACATAATCTTTATGACGGTCGGTAATACTACAAATAACCTCTATTTCACTATCTTCAAAGCCATATTTCTTTACAAAAGATTTTATTTGTGCTATTTGCTCTTCTGTAATGCTTTTAAGTTGGTTCAAATCGTCGTTATAAACACTTGCAAAGAGTTGTCCCACACCGGTAGTTGCTTCTACTTGACGCTCGGATACTCCCCTCGCACTTATCGTTCTGTTACTATACGTTTTATTATCCATACCGGTTTTAATAAACCAACCGAATAATACTATGGATACCGCAACTATCAAGTATCCAAAAAAACTTTTCATCATTTCCATAATAGTATGTTTAATAAATTATTTCTAAATCTATTTGTTTCTTAACAAGGTCAGTACGTATAATCTTCACTGTGAGTTCATCACCTAATTGATAGCGTTTGTGGTTATGACGCCCTATGATACAGTAGTTTTTCTCGTCGAATTCATAAAAGTCGTCATCAAGACTCCTTATCGGAATCATACCTTCGCACTTGTTTTCATTGAGTTCTACATAAATACCCCAATCAGTGACCCCGGAAATAACTCCATCATACACTTGTCCAAGGTGGTACGACATATATTCCACTTGTTTGTATTTTATTGACGCTCTTTCGGCTTGTGCCGCCAATTGCTCCATATCGGAGGAGTGCTCACAATACTCTTCATACTCTGTTTTATTCACCGACTTACCGCCTTCGGCATAAAGAGAAAGAAGTCTGTGCACCATCAAATCCGGATAACGACGTATCGGTGAAGTAAAATGTGTATAATAGTCGAATGCCAAACCGTAATGACCGATATTTTCGGTAGAATAAATAGCTTTTGCCATAGAGCGCACGGCAAGTGTCTCTATCAAATTTTGCTCTTTGGTGCCTTCTGCTTGGTCGAGCAAATTATTAATTGCTGACGATACTTCACTATTTTTTCCCGTCGTTTTTAATTTATAACCGAAACGGCGAATAAAAGTGCTGAAATTTTCTAATTTATCCGGATTAGGCACATCATGAATACGATAGACAAATGTTTTTGCTTTCTTGGCATCTCCACCTTTTGGCTTTCCGATATGGTGAGCAACGGTTTTATTTGCAAGGAGCATAAACTCTTCTACCAATTTGTTTGCCTCTTTCGACTCTTTGAAATATACACTCAATGGCTTGCCTTTTTCGTCTATTTCAAAACGCACTTCCGTACGCTCAAAGGCTATACTTCCTTTAGCAAAACGCTGTGTACGGAGTATTTTGGCAAACTCATTGAGTTTTAATATCTCTTGTTTATATTCTCCTTCTCCGCTCTCTATTATCTGCTGTGCCTCTTCGTAAGTAAATCTTCTGTTCGACCTGATTATTGTTCGGCATATTTTATAATCTTTTACCTCTGCAAATTCGTTCATCGTAAAGATTACGGAATAAGCGAGTTTGTCTTCGTCTTGACGGAGGGAGCAAAGGTTATTGCAAAGCCTTTCGGGCAACATAGGTATAGTTCTGTCGACAAGATAAATAGATGTAGCGCGCTTATAAGCTTCTCTATCTATAATGCTACCCGGTGTAACGTAATAACTAACGTCGGCAATATGCACGCCTACTTCCCAAAGTGAATTATCTAATTTTCTGATAGATAAAGCATCATCGAAATCTTTTGCATCGCGAGGGTCTATAGTAAAAGTTACAGCATCACGCATATCCACACGTCTTGCCATCTCTTCTACCGGTATATTATCAGGTATTTTGTTTGCAGCCTCCTCTACCTCTTTCGGGTAACTATAAGGCAATCCGAATTCCGCAAGGATAGAATGCATTTCAGCTTCGTTATTCCCTACATCTCCGAGTACCATAATAATCTCGCCTTCAGGACTTTTATCCTTATCCGTCCAGTTTACTATCTTTCCTATGCAGCGCTGACCGTTCTTACCTCCATTGAGTTTTTCTTTCGGTATAAAGATATCTTTTGTTAGCAATTTCTTGTCCACACAAAGGAATGCAAACGACTCTTTCACATCGAGTATTCCTACAAATTCATTCTTTTTACGCTCAAGAATTTCTATTACTTCTCCCTCTTGCTCTCTACCCGGTCGACGTGGATAGAGTTGTACCTCTACATGGTCGCCATTCAATGCACAACCCATAGATCTCTCTGCAATGAGAATATTCTCTCCTCCATCGTCCGGAATAAGATAAGTTTTTTTTGCTACCGACTGACGGTCGATAATTCCGGTAACATGCCCCATACGCATATTGGCTTTATACTTGCCATATTGCACTTCTTGTATCTTGCCTGCATGCTCAAGGCTATCTAAAATAGTTATTGCTACGTCGCGTAAATTGGCTTTTTGTAAATTTAAAGCCGATAATATCTGCTTATAATTTACCACTTTAGTAGGATTTTCCTTAAAATAATTTAATATCTTTCCGGTTAAATCCGACTTGCTTATTTGTTTAGATTTTCTGATAACGTGTTTAGGAGTTGCCATAATATTCCTCCTTTATTTTTTATTAAAATACTTATATATCGGAGTGCTATTATTCATATATTCTTTTATTTCTTCAAAAGCAAAAGGTACATCTATCGCACCAGATGTATAAGAAGCTACCTCACCAATATTGAAAACAAACACCATTGTGTCGGGCTTTAATTCAAATTGCGGTGCTATATCATTGCTATCTAATAAAGATATTTCAATATTTTCATCTTCATCCATTTTATTCAACCTCTTAATTATCATATCTGACACCTTTTCTTTATCACTGAAAACATTGTTATAATCATATACAATGCCGGTATTAGCATCGAAATAGGTGTAATAATAATCAATCATAACGTGCTCACCACCGGTATAATCTACCGTCCTATAATATTTTCCTATTATATCCTCATTCAAAAAGTATAATGAATCCACTTTATCAATATAAAAATCATCATACTCAAAATCGGGCGAATAAATATAATAGGTTTTATATGTAGTATCTACAAAAATTTTTATGTATTGGTCAATAACATCTTTATAATTATCGACAGTAAAATCAATATTTTCAAAATCCAAATCTTTAAATACCAACTCTTTTATAACCTTAGCTACAGTAGGATTCATCTCTTTTGATGGTAAAAAGAATACATAATCAAAATTAATTACATTACCACTAGGAATATAACAGAATGAATTGTTATATTCAAACTTTTCAAAATAATTTTTTTCTTGACCATTATTGCAAGAAGTTTGACAAAAAAAGGTACAAGCCAAAATAATAAAAATTGATTTTTTCATATCTTCAAAAATAAAAAATTAAACACTCTTACTCCAATATAATTAACAATCTACAAAGGTACAAATAATTATTTGAATACAAATGAAATAAATTTATTTTTACACAAAAAAAAGGGGAAAGATACAAAAATATATCTTCCCCATATTTGATTATAAATAAACTCAATAAATTATTTTAATAAAGCAGCGAAAGCGGCGTTCTCAAGGAAGTTGATAAACTCAACATCTTTAAGGGCTTTAGCTTTGTAGTCAGGGTTAGCTTTGATAGCGTTTGACAAGTTTTTAACGAGTTCTTCAACATTATTAGTGCGAGCGGCAAGGATAGCTTTAAGATAAGAAGTAGTAGCGTTTGCTCTTTCGTTATTATCAAGAGCTTTGCGAGCGGCACCGTTGTTTTCGTTAAGGATATTTGCAAGAGCGGCATTATTAGTAGTAGCATTACCGAATAAATCAGCAGCTTTTTTATAGTTACCTTCGAGGATAGCTATTACACCGTTAGCATAGTTAAGACCATTACCTACACCACCTGCTTTACCGAATAATTCTTTAGCGCGATCTATTTGGTTGTTAGCAAGAGCGATAAGACCATTATTGTAGTTAACAGCAGCATTTTCAGGAGCTAATTCAAGAGCTTTTGCAAATGCACGTGAAGCTTCATTAAGTTTACCAAGCTCATATTGTGCCATACCTAAGTTGTTATAAGTACGGTAGTCGTTTGGATAGAGTTCAGTAGCTTTAGCATAGATATTTGCTTTTTTATTCATGTCGTTAGTAAGAGTAGCGGCATAAAGAATTTCTTCTACGCTAAGTTGTTTTGGATCTGAATCTGCAAGAGCGGCAATCTCTTCATCACTTCTACCAATAACATTAACAACGAGAGTCATTTTAGAACGACGGAGTTGTGGAAGAATGTCTTCATCGATTAATTTATAAGCGGCAGAAAGATTTCTAATCTCTTTCTCTCTTTGATCAGGATCGGAATACATGCTAAGAACGCGTAAGATAAGGGCTCTATCTTCAAGAGTTGAATTTTCAACAAGTGCTTTAAAGCCTTCCCAGTCTTCTGCTGTAGTTTTAGAATCAATAGCCATTTCAGCTTTGATTTTCTTAAGTTGTTGATTTACATATTTTTCAGCAGCTTTACCACGTTTGCCGGAAAGTTCTTCGTTGAAATCTTGTGCACCTTCAGGAGAAGCGTATGAGCTGATTTCCATATTTTTCAACTCTTTATTTTCTGCATCTTTTGCTTCTTTGATAGCTTTTGCTAAATTTACAACGTTTTCGTTTTTGAGCTCTGAATTACGTACTAATGATTGGTTAACCAAGTAGTTGATTTGAGCTTCAGTTTTCTCTTCGATAATACGTTGAAATTTATCAGGAGTGATTACTGCTTGTAAATCACCTGTTCCAGGAGCTGTTGATACAAGAAGTGGAGTGATATTTGTACCTTTTCCTACAATAACAGGTTCTAAAGCATAGTCTTTTTTAGATGTATGTACTGTAGCTTCAAGGCTTACTACACAACTTTCCATTGATGGAGAGTAATCGAAAGTAGCTGTTTGTGTATATTTTCCACCAACTTTGTATTTGATAGTCTTGTCATTACCTTCGATTTTTTCTCCTTGATAAGTAATAGGTTCTCCTTTGAAAACTTTTCCGTCGGCACATGTCAATACAGGTACTACGGTCATAGTCATTTTCTTTGTAAAATACTTCTCAGGGAAAGTACCTTCAAAAGTAAGTTGTACTTTACCACCTTTATACTCAGCAGGTGAAGGAGTCATCTTAATACTGTCAATAAACTCCTTTGGTGGTTTACACCCGAACATTGTCAAAATTACAATTGCCAATGTAAGTAGTAATGTCTGTTTTTTCATAAAATAATAATATAATTTTATTGGTTGTTTTGTTTCTTTATAGTCCAAACACTAAGTATCTAATTAGGTGCAAATTTACAAATAATACAAATTATTTTATCTACCTTTGCACCGAAAAAGTGAATATTTTTTTTTATGAGTATTAATTTATTGAATTTCAATTTATTATAAAGTAAATGTATTTCACTATTTCTTGGCATTTCAACTAAATAAGCACGTTTTAATGTTTATTTTAAAGTTTATTAATATTAGAAAATCGGTAAATTTTTGCTTTGCAGTAGTATCTTACGCTATTTCTCGATTGATAAAAAAAGATTTTTATTTGGGTTATCCTTCTTTTATTTCTATTGAGATAAGTAGCGTGTGTAACCTTTCTTGCCCTCAATGCATGAAGGGGAATAACAATATATCGAGAGTTCAGAATTTTTTCGATTTCAATATTTATAAAAAATTACTGGAAGTCAATGGTAAATACCTGCTTAATACTATTCTCTATTTTCAAGGCGAACCTCTGATGAATAAAAATTTCTTTGATTTTGTTACAGAAGCCGGTAAATATAATATCTATACACAAACCTCTACTAACGGACAATTAATTACCGATGAAATCGCAGAAAAATTGGTGTTGTCGAAACTGGATAGAATTATAATTTCTATCGATGGAACCACGCAAAATAGCTATTCTAAATACCGAGTTGGCGGTAAACTGGATAAAGCTATTGCTGCAATAGATAATATTGTTTCTGCTAAAAAGAAGTTTAATTCAAAATCTCCAAAAATAGAAGCTCAATTCATAGTCTTCAATTTTAATGAAAATGAGATTGATGATTTTAAAAATCTCTGTAAAATTCATCATGTAGATATCTGCTCTATAAAAAGTGCACAACTCCTGGATCCTAATAATGATTATTATTTACTTCCAAAAAATGAGAAATATAGAAGATATAAAAAAGAAAATGGTGTATGGATTACCAAAAAAGATATTCATCACCCATGTTTCCGAGCATGGTCCGGGGTTGTTATCTCTTCTGATGGTAATGTAGTACCATGTTGTTTCGATAAAAATTGTAATTTTGTATTTGGAAATATTAGCGACCCGGCGTACAATTATAATCTTAAAAAAATTATGAAGTGTGAAAAGGCTATCAACTTTAGAAAACGCCTGATAGATAATCGCACTTCTATCGACATTTGCAATAATTGCAATGAGTAAATTTTTTATCGGAATAAGATTATAAAAGATATATAACTTCTCTTTTATACCTTATATATGTGTAATTCAAAGAGTATATTTATAGGTAAGTAAATAAAAGTAAAAATATAAGATTGTATTTATTGCAGGAGTTTTCAACAATCTAAATAAAATAATAATAGAAATTTTTTATTTAAATATTTTTCTATCTTTATTATTAGCTGTTGAAAGTGTTGATAACTAATTTAATTTCCTGATTTCTTTATATTTATGTTGTTGAATTGTATG
>SAMEA3663028__coassemble_61_pt1 | contig 61436 bp, 48 predicted proteins | sample SAMEA3663028__metabat2_high_PE_039 | metagenome-assembled genome bin SAMEA3663028 (sample SAMEA3663028) | pig gut metagenome | biome: pig gut; feature: pig-associated habitat; material: faeces | place: France | collected 2012 | reverse complement strand
GGATGCAAAGGTACTGCTATTTTTGATACCTGCAAATTATTTCTATACTTTTTTTGAATTATTTTTTATTTGCTTGATTTGATGCAACATATAATATTACACTACCCTTTTGAAACGAATAATTTTATGTTGTAAAGCATAAAATCATTGGGTTTTGCCTTGAATTTAGATTATCAAACTGCATTATTTTCGGGGAATTTTTCGCGTTTTCGAGATTTTTTCATGCAAAACTTCGTTCAAAGGGGTGGAAAATAAATCGGATTGAGAGATTAAAACGGGGGTAAATAGAGTAAAAACTGAGGAATTTTGAAGGAATTTCGGGCATGGTGATCGTTTTAAACGGCAATAGGTAAAAAGAAATCGCAAGTGGAGAAAAGGAATCACAAGTAAAAAATCGCAGGTTTAAAGAGAGAGTTAAAATTGAATACAAGAGGAATCGCAGGTGGGGAAGAGGAAAGGGAGGTAAAAATCGGGACGGGGAAGCTAAAGAAATCGGGAGAAACTTGATTGATGGAGGAAATAAGGGAATTTTAAGCGTAAAAAAACTATCAGCATCCGGAAAAGACGCCGATAGTTATATTAAAAGAGACATTTTTAATTACGCACAAAAGAATCTTCGTTCGAAAGTTTTGTTCGAAAGTTTTGTCCGATTATTTGTCCCTATATAATAATGTATATTGTGTAGGCTAATATGATTAGTGTATCTCGCTGAAATATTTGAGGAATTGGGTACGAAGGAGTTTGTCCTCATTTTCAGGTTCAGCGGCATTCATGTTACCGAGGTAATTTTCAGGAGCATTAAAGCCCTTGGATTGTTGCCACTCTTCGAGAAGTTTGTTAGCATTTGTAATCCAAGAGGCGCCTTCGCGGATGATAGCACTTGCCACTTCTACAGCTTTAGCACCGCTGAGGATAGATTTTGCGATACCCTTCCAAGAGTCGACACCACCGGAAACAGCGATATCTATCTGAGGCACAGAGGCTGATACTATACCGGTCCATCTAAGCGGGAGGGATAAATCGGCAGGAGAAGTAAGGGCCTGACCGATAGTAAAAGTGAGGCGATCGACATCTATATCGGTAGGGAACAAGCGGTTAAAGAGAACTACAGCCTTTGCACCACGAGCATAAAGCCCATCGCAAAGGGAGGTGATATTAGAGTGGTTTGAGCCGATTTTCACAATAACCGGGATATTCACCAGTTTCACCACATTCTCAACGATTTTATAATGTATTCTTTCGAAATCGCCATCTTTGTACACGCGGGAAGTACTGAGACTCATCACGTTAAGTTCAAGCGCATCGGCACCGGCATCTTGCATACGTTTTGCGAACTCCTCCCATTTACCATCGGAATGGCAAGCGATAGAAGGGATGATAGGTATAGCGCAACGCTTTTTTGCCTCAGCAATAAGTGCAAGATAATCAGTGACAACCTTCTCGCTCACATATCCTGACAAATAATCATAAGCCTCGGGATGGTCGTCATTACCAAGAGAAGAAATCTCCCTCATAATCGACTCTTCGAAGAGGGACTTTAGAACGATGGCACCGGCGCCGGCTTTTTCAAACTCTACGATTTTTTGGATATTGGCAGTTTGGCTATTACTACCTACAATAATAGGGGAAACGAGTTTCAACCCTGCAAAAGAAGTATTAATCATGCTCAGAATATATTAATGCTCCGAGAAAAGAGCAACCTATAAATAAATAGTTTTCAACACATTATGCTCAACACATAAGATATCGAACAAATGTGAGCCCACAACGAAATGATATTTCATCGCAGGATAGGCAAAGTTACAAAAAAAAAATCATAACGGCATAGAAATGACTTAATTTTTTTATTGCCGATTGCTAAAACTTGCGACAACACACTAGCACCTCTCCCAGGCGAAACATAATTGACTTGATAGGTTCGGGCTTTATTATACCGTTATCTATACTATCTATCAGTCTGTTAAAATAAATATTTAGTTCGATTATTTGCATCTTCTTCCATAAATAATTGCACAAGTCAAGAAAAGCAGTACTCTTGCTGATTCTCGGGGTTAAAATGTGGTTTTTTAATGTTTTGTCGCCTAAATATTTTGTGGAATTAAGAAAAGGCAGTATTTTTTTGCAGTCGTAAAAATAGTGGATGTACACCAAAAAAGCGAATATGGTTAGGAAGTGGGCTATTGCACGAATATTTTAAAGTGACATATATATTTATCCATTCAATCCGTTAGATTCGTGTTCGAAAAAAGCACCACCGGAATCTCTTCCGATGACGCATCCATCCGTCAAAGTGGTTCAGAACCTGTCCCTTTACCCTCTTTCAATTCCTTTATTCTCTCCTCTATAGATTTTTTGGGCAAACGCTTATTCACAGTCAACAATCGTTGCAAAATTGATATCATCTCCTCAGCAGTCACTAGATTATCATCCAACATCCTGTCTGTCAAATACAAGATTCCCGAAACCGTCACTCCATCATCTATTGCCTTTGTCCTAAGCGTCTTATCACCAGTTAGCAATCTAAAGTCATTCTCCTTGGCATAAACCAATACAGAGATATCTTCCGGAGACAGATTGCACTTACCTTCGTACGCCTCTACCTTCTCCATCACAGTCATCATTTGCTTTCCGGAGAGCGAACGCACCTTCAATGTACCTTCTGCCACAAGCTCATCCACAGCACGTCTCTGTTCATAATCCTCCACCTCCTCGACAATCACATCCAGCGTATGGAACTCTAAACTCATCAAAGGGCAGAGCCTCAGCAGATCCGCTTTTGCCAAATCGATTAGGATATTTGTATCATTCACAACAATCTCCATCTCTACAGCAGATTAAGGTTATCACGTACTTTTTCCACCGAACAGTTCAATAATGATGCAGCTTTCGAAGTCGAAATCACCTCACTTGCTAAAGCCCTGTAAACCAGTCGCTCAAAGCGATTCGTATGCTCATCATCCACCAAACTCTTTTCAACTGCAGTCTTGAACTGAGGCAAAGCGTTTTTCTTTTTAAAATACGACTGATATCGTCTCCGGGTAATCACATTCAGCTGAGCAGCCTTTGCCATCAATGCATCTACACTAATGCCATATTCTCGCTGAACTACTAGCAGTTCAACAAGAGAAATATCATGACGTGACTCACCCAAAATATCTACAAATTTTTCCTTCGGAATCAACACCTCACTGGCAAACACAGTACACATCTTTTCTTCATCCACGCCTTGTGCAAAATGCATAAGCAGATGCCCTAACTCATGGAAAATAGTCATGCGCTTCCTTTCTGCCGACATCTGTTTGTTGATCACAATTACAGGAATCTCTCCAGCCTTGTTGCACGTGCCAGAAAACTTCGCATCAGCCTCAACCTCAATGATTTTCACGCCATTGCTCTCTAATAATTCTATAACCGAAGTAATACCGTCCAAACCGATGTTCCAGTCCTTCCTTAAACGCATAGCCAAAGCCATGGCATCCTCTTCAGATTCCACTGACACATTACCATAGTCAAGCGCGAATCGAGGTTGAATGCCCAAGACACCTTCCACCTCCAGATACTTCTCAATCTCAGACATCACCATGTGCTTGATACTCTCCACTTTCTTTGCACCCAACGATGCTTGCTTTCTAAACTCAAACCCATCAGCATCAATTGCTACTGTAAACGGGCGAAAGAAGTAATCCATTCTGAATCCAAGAACGCGTGCCAACATAATCAGCACATCACTCGAAGGCATCATCTGCGCCTTCTCATATTTTTCGATGGCAGTCGAAGAAACCTTACCCTCCATCCGGGCAACCAAGTCTCGCTGTGACATACACCTTATCTTGCGGGCATTAACTAACCTCCTTGCAAAAGTATCTTTCATAACATTATGTTGTTTTTTGGTGTGCAAAATTAATGAAAACATTTCAATCTGCACACCATTTTCGTATTAAAAATACTTAAATCTTAAAATCGTCATCTTTTTCTTAAATTATGGATAGTTAAAAGCAGCTTTCAAATACAATAGAAACATGTGAACTGTGCAGCAAGAGTATGTATTAAGTATGCATGACTGCACATGCTGAGGTGTAATGTGGTCACAATTGATTCCATTCAACTTGTGAGTTTCTCTTAAACTTCTCTTAATTTTCTCTTTTTCCCGATATACGCAAATGTTTCATGCTTTTTGCGCAAATATTTTATGTGTTGTGTGCAAATTTTCGGGGCAATAACACCAAAAGCCGCACCTGAGTCTTTTCAACTCAAATGCGGCTTTTGTTATGACTAAACCTTCTGAAACCTTGGAACCACCTGGACCCACCTGAAACCATCCGGAACGCGCGAAGCGCAATTAGAACGGTTCTTTCCTCTAATGGGAGTAAGAGGGCTCTTGAAAAGAGCGTTAGCACTACACTGCCTCGCTGCCGTCTTGTCCGTACTTACCATCCTTTGCTTCAAAGATGACGCTTGGCTCCAGCACCTACACTTCGCGTTTGATTTGCATTTTCATTTCAAGACTTTCCATAATCCATTCTTTGTACCATCCTTGTCTATGAAACCATTATTCCTAAGAAAAGAAATTTCACGTTCCACGGTACGTTGCGACAGATTGAGTATTCTCGCCAAACTCCTTGCTGAATTCTCGCCATTCACTTTTAACATATTGTAGATAATTGCCTGTCGCTCTGATAGTTGATTCTCGCCACTATTCTCGACATTCTCGCCACCGTGTTCACCTTCCTTAATCGGTTGGTCCTTGCCGATTCTCCAAAAAGTAACGGTCACATCATGTTCCGAAGCCGACCATTCCGGTTCTGGCACATCATATTCCCTACACATCTGCACAATGCGTTCTATTCCTGTTCCCCAGCGTTCCAAATAGGCTGTAAGGTATAGCACCTGGGCAATCTGTTTGTTGCGAGGATAAGACTTGTGGGGTTCCTTGATTCTTTCTACGGGAATCTCTGGAGGCAAGCATCCGGGATTATTTATTTCCACACGGTCATCATATATGGCAAGAGTCACATTCGTAAGCGTACGATCGATTTGTCGGTGGCAAAGTGCGTTCACCAATGCTTCGCGCATAGCCTCAATGGGAAGTTCCAATTTCTCTTCGCGTAACATACCTACCACCTTACCGCCAATCTTCAGGTTGTTCATCAAAAACGAAATTCCTGCATCAAGCATATCAAATATATTCCCTTTCGCAAACTTGCTCGAGAATCACCTCAGGCGAAGTGCCCATCAGCGTGATGGCTGAAATCTTATGTCCACCATTGGCATTCAGCGAGTGACCGCAGTGATAGAGTTTGTCATCGACTACCAGCCAGCGGTCGTGACTCTCCTTCCGCCATTTTCGGATGTCAATATGCTCCTCGGGCGAAGGAAACAATCGGTCGTGCTCCTGCATTAGCCGTTGCATGCCGGCACCCACTCCCGAGGTATATATTACAGCCTCCACACCCTTGGCGCGCACATCCAGTATGTCGAGCGTGAGAGGCGACACATATCCATCAATGATTACCACCCTGTGCAAGGCCGACTTCACCAGATTCTCCAAGGCAGCACGTGCCGTATAGAAGTCGCCCTCGAAGAACACCATCTCGGCAGGAGGGGTAGAAGTGCGGATAAAGAAATCCAACTGCTCCTGCTGTCGAGCCTGAACATCCTCAAGGCGCGACAAACGTTGATACTGCTCATCAAATCGCATATCCATTTGACGCTGAATAGCCAAAAACTGTTGGTTTACAGAGTAGCCCCTCAATAAATGTTCCTTCAAAACTCCCGTAGCCCAGCGACGAAAAGCCGTTGCATTGATGCTGTTGACACGATAACCCACAGAAAGAATGGCATCGAGATTGTAGAATTGTGTTTTATATACCTTGCCGTCTGTAGCAGTATATTCCAAAATGGAATGAACTGAGTTCTTATCCAATTCACCTTCCCTGAAAATATTGTTCAGGTGTTTGGAAATTGCAGGTTGTTTGACCCCAAAAAGGTCTGCAATCTGCTGCTGTGTCAGCCATACTGTATCATACTCTGCATCCAGCTTCACCTCGATCGATATGGTCTCATTAGGCTGGTAAAGCACAATCTGAGAGTCGCCTTCCTCAAAATCTTTCTTTGTAATATCCATTATAGTATGTTAATGATTACCTTCGCAAAAGTACTGCTTTTTACCGATATACGCAAGTTTTTATGCTTTTACGCAATTTATTTGATGGAAGAAAATGCAAATAATCCAACTATTCAGATTTTTGAACACGAATTGCACGAATTTTTGTTTTTGAACACAGATTAAACGGATAGAACGGATATCTTCCGGTTTCAGATTTTCCTTAGGATGTCGAGGGCAATTAGGCTGGAAGCCAGTACCAAAACTCATAGCTCACAGCGACTATTCGTTAAATTCATTGGATAGCCTATAGGCGCGTGTTCGTTAAAACAAAAGCGCCACCGGAATTTCTTCCGATGACGCTTTCGTTCGTTTATACTTTCTTTTTTACGAATCTTACAGTTCTTACAGATTACAGTTCCCCGACAGGGCTCATTGGTTTTCATAGTCAGCCAGCGTCACGCTGCCGTCTTGTCCGTACTTGCCATCCTTGGCTTCAAAGATGACGCTTGGCTCCAGTACCTCCACTGTATGCCATGCACCGGCAGGCACCACACAGCCGAAATTGCCAAGGCTTGGATCAAGCATATAGCGAGCCGACTCCTTGAAACGTTTGCCTGAAGGCACATCCTGAGCATCCATCCCCATCTGGAAATCCTTGGCAATATCATCTTCTTCGTATATTATTTCCACGAGCTTGCCTAAGAGACAGATCACCGTCTCGTTGCTCATAGGGTAGCAGTGGATGGGAACGACAAGAGATATGAGCAGAACTCCCATATCCCTTTTGCTATTGTCTTCGATCTAACCGTTGTCTTCACCCTTTCAGAATCTCTACGAAATTGCCGATGATGTACTCCACATCATCATCCGTGAGACGGGTATGCAGTGGGAGAGTCACCTCATTCTCAAACAGATGGTAGGCATTAGGATAGTCCTTGATGTCGAATCCCAGAGCCTTGTAGGCCGTCATCATCGGCAGCGGCTTGTAATGCACGTTGCAGGCAATACCTCGTTCCGACATCTGCTCAATCACCCTATTGGCCTCTTCACGCGACTTGCCAAGCAGGCGAACAAGATACAGATGATGCGAACCGCAATGGTCGGCATCCTTATGATTCAGCACTGCAACATTCAGACCATTCAGAGTAGCATCATACTTTGCCACAATCTCCTGACGTCGTTTCAGCAAACCCTCATAGCGCTCCATCTGCACAAGACCCAGAGCCGCCATGATGTCGGTCATGTTGCACTTATACCAAGGACCGATGATGTCATACTCCCATGCACCAAGCTTTGTTTTGGCGAGTGCGTCCTTGTTCTGACCATGGAGCGAGAAGAGCTGGCTCAAGCGGTAAAGCATCTCATTCCATGTCTCCCCATCCTTCTTATGAACGGTAGGCATATAGCTCGCTTCCGCAGGAACAGCCTCATTGCCAAACGGCAGGTTCCAAGTCAATGCACCACCTTCAGCCGTTGTGAAGTTCTTCACAGCATGGAAGCTGAACGAAGAGAAATCGGCTATCTCACCAGCCATCTTGCCATTTTGCGAAGCACCAAAAGAGTGCGCACAATCAGCAGAAACAACTATCCTGCCAATCTTCGCCTGCAAAGCATTGTTAGGCTTAAACAGCCTCTTCTTTGCCTCCACAATCTCGAACACACGCTTATAATCAGCCACGATGCCACCCAGATCAACCGGACAAATCACCTTCGTCTTCTCCGTAATAGCATCAGCCAGCTTGTCGTAGTCCATCTCCACATTGTCCTTCTGGCTATCCACCAGCACCAGCTTGCAGCCCACATGTTGCGTCACCGATGCCGTAGCCGTATATGTATATGCCGGCACAATCACCTCATCGTCAGGTTGGATGTCCAGCAGGTGCAGCACCATCTCCAGAGCAGCCGTAGCCGAGTTCAGGCACACCGTCTTATCAGTATGCACATACTCCGAAATCAGCTTCTCCAGCTTCTTGGTGCGAGGACCCGTAGTGATCCAACCTGAGAGAATGGCCTCTCTAACTTCCTTCGCTTCCGCCTCCGTCATATCAGGCGGAGAAAACGGAATGTTTCTCAATTTCATGTTCATATTTATTCTGAAATTATTACCTTAAACGTTTTGAAAATTAACTTTATGTCGTACCAGAAACTGGCGTTCTCCACATACTCCAGATAGAGGCGTATCTTCTCTTGCATGATCACGTTGATGTAGTAGTCCTCAGGATCTTCCGCCTTGCCCATCAGTTCATTCTCGTTGCGGAACTTGATAGAAGCAGGGTCGGTGATACCAGGGCGCACATCCAACACGTGCATTTGATCGGGAGTCCAGTAATTCACGTAATGACGCACCTCCGGACGAGGACCCACAAGACTCATGTCGCCAATGAACACATTAATCAGCTGCGGCAGTTCATCGAGCTTATACTTGCGGATGAAATAGCCCGAACGCGTGATTCGAGGGTCGCGACCACCGATAGTTACCAGACTACCCTTGTCGGCACCCACCCTCATCGAGCGGAACTTAAAGATACGAAAGTCCTTGTTCTTATATCCCACACGCACCTGCTTGTAGAACACAGGACCCGGTGAATCCAACTTAATCCATATTGCCACAATGAGCAATACCGGACTCAGCACAAGCAGCCCACAGCCGCTTGCCACAATATCAAATAGTCGTTTCATATTTTTTATGCAAAATATCTTATAGCATCACAAAAACTACATCATTTAAAACGATACATTATATTATACAGAAAGGTACTTACAAACTTGGCGATTCTTACAGACAAATCTTTTCCTCATTGTTTATGAAATAAATGTTCAATAAAAGCACATTCATCTTTTTGATTGCTACCTAATATGGACATAAATTCGTAAGGAGACAACCTACGATAGAAACCTATTTTGAATGTTCCAATATTATAATTCAAATCAAGATGGTTTAAAGGGTGGTATCTACCATTTTCATTCTTTTCGTCATAGTCATATCTCACATAACCAGTTTCTGACGAGAGTATTTGTTCAACAAATCTAAGTTCTTTGGTTGTCAACACACTCGAAGCATTATTGTTTGATTCCTCCAAGGTAAAGCGCTTATGCTGAAAGCCTGTAAATAATTCGTCGATTGAACTTTTGATATGTGAAATCGAACTAAGATTGAGTTTGCAGTCCTTAAAATGAACTAGAGAAGACCTCTCGTTAATCTCAAAAGGATAGTTTATCGAAAAATATTTGTCTTTGGAAACAAAACAAAACAACCTCTGATTACACAAGACAACATCTTCCAACTTAATATTACCTGAACTTAGATTAATTTCGCTTAAATTCTTAATGTTTGAGAGTAAGAACTCAGAAACATCAAGTATAAACAATAGATATTCTTGAGCAGAAGAAATATTGCAATGAAGTCTTGCACAATTTCCTTTATTGGCTATTTTTCTACATTTATTCATCGATAAGTCCCATTTCTACAAGGTTTTTGATAAATCTCTGTAACTCATTATCGTCTCCAAGAATTTTATTTGTTCGTCTTACATAATCAAACACCTTATCAATATTTGATTCTGGTAAGTCTAAAGTAAGTAATGCTTCTCTAATACGATCATGAATTGGCTTGGTCTGCTTAAAATCGAGCAAACTCCTTTTCATTTTTTCTTCTTGTTCTTCAGTTGGTTTATGTGTAATTATACAAGCATTTTCAAGAACATTCTTAACACCTGCCTCAAACTTGGTTTCATATTCTGTCTTCTGAGATATTGGCATTATCATATACGTTCTCAAAAAAGCCCTTGATAGCATTGTGTATAAACTATTTCTGTATGTAATTGTCTTTTTGATTTCATTTGTTATACAAATCACAAATGGAAATTCAAGACCTTTTGCATGTCTTCTATTAGAAACAAACAAAGAATTATCAACTTTCTTCTTTGTTTCATACGCCACGTTTGTGTCCCATTCGAATTCACTGAAAATTCTCTGTTTTAGAAGAGGAACTGAATTATAAACATATTGAGAATCGTCAAGATAAATCACACAAAGGTCATCAGGGGTTAGATTGGGAAATTCTTTTTTCAGTATTTTTATTATTTCAACTACCTCCTTAGAAGTATCATAGATGTTTTCTGCAAATGACGTGCAGAAACAAGTACCGGGATCTTGAAAATTGTCAAATCGACGAAGATGTTCTCTTGTCAATTTATAAATATTATTTTCTTTTTCAATACTATATCCACACAAATTCCATGCACTATCAGACAACCAACGAAGTTTTTCTTCTTCAAACAATCCCCAACCTAAACCTTGTGCGATCATGAACAGTTTTGGATCTGTACGGTAACATCTGCTTAACAGATAATCTCTTTCAATATTCTCACCTTCATCCAATGTCGCATAAATGTCTTGAAAAATATCTCCTGCAACAAATACCCTATGTTCAGTAACCAATTCACACAATTCAAAGAATTTAGGACCAAAGTCCTGACTCTCATCTAAAAAAAGATACTGAAAAGCATATTCTTCTTTAGTGCCGGTCTTTTCTCTATTACTCTTTATCTCATTACAAGCCTTCTCGCAAACCTTCTCAAAATTAGGATTGTATTTATACGCCTGAAAATTCAAACCATATTTATCGCAGATATAACTATATAGACCGGAATTCGGATCATATTGCTGCCCCCAAGAATTGAAACAGAACAAACGCTCATCCCAAGCAATCTGTTGCTGAACATTCATATTATTGAAAAACTCAAAAATTCGTTTTCTCAAAGAGTGAGCCAATACTCTACTATAGCAAGTGAATGCTACAACGTCACTTTTACTGCTAATATATACGTCTTTTAGCTTATGTAATAAAAGCTCGGTTTTACCTGTACCGGACAATCCTTGAATTCGAATAGTTTTTCTTTCTCTTGGGACTTCATCATAAATAAATCTAGTCTGGTCACAATCGAACAGTTGGATTTTTTGCTTTACGCTATCTAATATGTTATCAGGTGCTTCAACTTCTAAATTAACAGCACTATTGATACTTCCTATTAAGAAAGAAATAATGATATTAACCCTTCGCTCTTCGCTTGCATTTGATATTTTATATCTACTTAAGTCTGAAGATTTATCAAAGTCATTGATATTTACAGAAACTATAAGATTATTTCTCCATTGCCTTGGACGTCCTATTTTCTCTTTGAAGTTGTAACGGTCTGAAATAGAGCCAATATCTTCAAGAGTATCATCTATATAGTTCTGGAAATCATCTCCTTCTTTATTGTTATCTTTAGAAACAAACATTATCTTATAACCAGGACTAGCTATAATAAGTCCATTATCATATGAAGAAGAATATTTATTATCCACTAATGGTGCAGACAATATATAAATCTGAATATTTTGTTCTTTTGCATATTCTTCTAACTCAGATACATATTTAAATCTCTTACATTGTTCTGAATTAGAAACAAAAATGTAGTTCTTGCTGTTTGTCATAATATATTAAAGTTTCAGAAGTTGGTTCACCAAGTATTTGCTGCCTGATTTGCAAGCAGTTTGTGAAAATTATTTTTTGGAGGAATAGATGCAAGTGTTAACTGTTAACGCGTAACTCGCGTTTTTTAAAATAACGACTGTTTCCTCCATATAACTCTTAAATGAATCTTATGAGATTTCAGAAGTGACACGAACACACACTTGTTCTGAGAAATTCTTTTGTAACAAATTAAGAATCAAACTCGCGGTAAAGTAATAGACAATTATTGAGAACTCAAAACAGTCATCCAAAGCCTTGCGAATCAAATTCAAAACCACTGTTAGTTTATTATCCTTATTTATTTGCTTCTGCCACAACACTCTTGATTACATTCACATACTTCTGTGTACCCACCTCACGGGTCAGGTTACCCATCACGAACTGGCGACCGCGAGCGCCCATAGCTGCGCACTTCTGGGGTTCCGAAGCCAATCCCTCGATTGCTTCAACGAAACCATCCAAATCACCTGCCTTGGTAAAAACGCCCAATTCATTTTTGGTCAGAATCATCTGCAGTTCACCTTCATCGAAGTTAGCTAATACAGGTCTTCCGCTCGAAAGTATGCTCCAAGTTTTTGACGGCATTGCACTACCACCTAACCCTTCTTTACAGCATACCAAACACACATCACCCAAACTATAAACATACTTCACGCGCTCAACAGGCTGCAATGGCAATAATCGTAGGTTATTCAATCCTTCAGCCTCTATGCGATTACGTATCTCATTTTCAATACCACCAGAACCGAATACCACAAAATCCACGTTCTCGTTGTGTCGAAGGCGTGCAGCTGCATCAACTATAATATGTATATTTTGTGCATTACCCAAATTTCCAGCATACACAACATGGAATCTCTCACGGCTCAGTCCGAACTCCTCGAATAGAGGATTATCATTTTTTTCTATGGGCACCACTGCATTCTGATCCACCCAGTTATATACCACCACAATCTTATCCTCCGGCACGCCTTTCGCCATAATGTTTTTCTTGAAATCCTCAGAGATAACGATGATTTTGTCGGCATTGCGGTAGGTGAAATCCTCAATCACACGTCCAATCTTCCACAACAAACCTCCTTTCTTAGTCAATCCAGTACCAACCAGCGAGTCAGGGAAGATGTCCTGAAGGTTATAGACGAAAGGAATTCCAAGATGTCTCTTAATCAAAGCACTAGTGGCACCCATTATAGGAGGAGTGCTAGCAGAAAAAATTACATTATATTGTTTTTTCTTGCCATAAAACATCTTAAGATAAAGTAAGCCACATTGAGCAAAGTATCTTATAAAACGTCCAATGGTACTTTTAGGCTCATTCCACAACGCAAAGCGATTTATCTTAAGTTTGCCATCAAACCAAATCTCATATTTCTTGTTGGTTGCATACTCCTTCCTTACATCTGTTGAAATTCCTCGTGTGGGTATAGGGGTATAGATGTCACAGTCGAATCCATTTTTTGCAAAATCCTCATGCAGATTTATCCATATATACGAACTTGCTGCATGTTCAGGTGCAAAATATCCGTATGGTGCAAATATTCTCATATCTTTCATTATAGCGTTTTAATTAAACGATACATTTTCCGGTTAGGATAAGTTACAAATTCATATAGAGTCTCATAACCCATCGAGTGATAGAAGCCAACGGCCTGCTCATTGTGGTCAAAGTCAGTAGTCAACGATACTCGCCTCACACCTTCCTTTTTCAATATTTCTTCAGATGCCGCCAGCAGTTTCTTGCCAACGCCCTTACCTTGTGCAGATTTGCTTACTCCTATCGAATAGAGTTCTGCATAGTCCTCGTTATCTTCTACACCCTCGCCTTTCTTCGTCAGGTTCTTTGCCAAACGAATAAGGGCTTTTGGTGAAGTGAAAAGCATCTTCAATGAGAGCATACCAAACGCAAACAGGTTACTTTTAATAAGCCGGCTATTAAAACCTTTACAAACCTTTGTAGATGCAGAAAATCCAGAGACTATGCCCTCTTCTTCGGCCACCATAGCCACAGTCTCGCTGCTCTTCACAAAGCAGGTATAATAAAATTTCAAGAAAGCAGAACCTAAGCTCGTCAAAAAGAAGCCTTTGAATGCATCCAAGTGTATCTCAACGATAGTATCTACATCGTTTATTGTTGCTTTACGTATATTCATTGTTTAATATTGTTTTTGCTTAATTTGATAAATCAATATAAGATGACTGTTAGCGGAGCTGGTTGATAAATTTTTGTATTTCCATAATCGTTTTTCATTTTTGCATCTCAGATTTTCGAGTTTTTAAAACCTCTATAATTGCAGTTTTATCAGCCTTAGAAAGTTTGGGTAATCCCAGTTCTTTCTCTAATGTTTTGCGTAAGCAAAATACGCCAATATTACTTAAATGAAAATCTGCTTCACTCAGATACTTCACCATTGAGATTTGCTCCATCCTGACTCTTTCGTCATTACTGTCTGAATAAAAAACTGCAATATAGTAGTATTCATCGCCATACATTAAGTACTGGATGCGTAGTGCCGATGCAATATTCTGATAGCCGCCAGCAACTATCATATAAACTTTTCTTTTGCCAGTGTTTATCAAAGAACAAATAATAGGAGCATCAAGTTGTCCTTCTGTAACTAAAAACAAAGGCTTTAAAAGAGAGGATTGCATTCTTCTAATATTTTTTTGATTGGTGATAATTGAAATTGTAGTCTCTTTTGTCAATTGCCATACGGTATTTTGTTTCCAGACAATCAACGAAACAGCTATTGTCTAAACAAAACTCCAGGTCTTTTTTATTCCAAAAGATTATCAGCTGAGGAGCCATAAACTGTATCCAATACTCAGCAGGATCAGTCATTTCCGTACACGAAAAAAATATACCAAAAGCCGACGAATGGCGAACTTGTAACCGAAATCTTAATTTCACCAAGGGAGAAATTTCAATAGTAGAATCTTTAAAGTCTTTGCATTCTATCAGCGCATGAAGGCCATTAACATGAACCGCACCATCTATCTGCTCTAACTCCATATTATGTTGTTCTTCTCTAACTCCATAAGGATATGTCACAAATACAGGCTTATCTTCCCGAGACTCCAGTTCAAAAGCCTTGGCAATAAGAAACTCCATCAATTTCCCTTTCGGCCACACATCTTCGCCATTTTTATTTTTGCGAGTATTCAATAAAGTTTTAAGTTCTTTATGGGTCCTGAAATTCTTTATCTTGGCTTCCAATTCTTTCGTTTTTGTCATAATATACAGTAAAAATATACTTCTATTGTATTTGCTGAACTGCATTAACTCTATCCTTATTCCTCATTCTCTTTCACCACTCTCGCAGGATTGCCGGCAATGATGACATTATCGTGAAACGAACCACAGACTACACTTCCAGCACCAACTATTACGTTCTTTCCTAATGTAGTACCTTTCAGGATGATGGAGTTTGCACCGAGGAAACAGCCTTCACCGATAACGATTGGACGTTTCTTTACTTGTCTAATTGTTCGTTGGGATATCGCTAGCTATAGGGAAGAGGGTGGAAATCGTTGTCGATAATCTTGCAGCCACTACCTATGTCGGTATTTCGTCCGATGGTGATACTGTCCATTGAGTAGATGGTGCATCCACTCATGCAGACACCTTCGTTTATTACTATGTTTCCACCAAACTTAGCCACAATGATACATCTCTGGGAAAGACCTATCATATTGCTGAAAGGATGGGAAAAAATGTTTATTCTTTTACCCCAAGTATTGTTAAAAACTATCTTCGACCACTTCAATGCGCATATCACGCTGAAGCCCCGAAACCATATCTGCTTGCGGTATCTCACACGCTGATGCAGATAGTTCAAGTAAAGAATGATTGTTCTGATTAACATTGGTCTTTTCCACTTTCTATTATACTCATGAATTGTGCTAAATTATCAATCGTTATATTCTCTTGCTGGAATAATGCGATATGCTCTTTGAGTGTCTCGTCTGGAAGATTCCACCATTGGAATTCAAGGAGTTTCTCTATTACTTCAGTACTGAAGCGATAACGGATGACCTTTGCCGGTACACCTCCTACAATAGCGTAAGGCGGTACATCTTTTACGACTACGGCACCTGCACCTATCACTGCCCCATGGCCAACAGTCACTCCCCCATTGATGAGCACATGACTTCCTACCCACACATCGTTACCCAATACAGCACGTTTCTCTTCAACAACATGAATATCGTTCTCAATCCATTGCTCTTGGCATCCGTTGATTTTCTGTGTAAACAATGGACAGGACGAGATGTGCGATAAGGTGTGTCCGCCCATTCCAATACGGCAATGGTCTGAGATACTGCAGAACTGACCGATATCTGCACACTCCACATCCGTATCGTTACCTACATATGAATACCGACCAATCGAAGAACTTTTCATCTTGACCATCCTGTATATGACAGCACGAGGGTCAATTTGATTGTTTGCGGAAACAAAAGATAATTTAGAAATTTTGGGATTGAAAAAATTCTTCACCATTCCCTTAATAAAATGACCTATTGGAAACATAATTCAAATATTTAATCCTTTCTTCAGTATTTCAATTTGATAATATGGATTCCACTCCTTATCTATCTCATCCATACATGCCTTACGAACTTGTTCGCGAGAACCGCGATTGATTTTGAACCACTCATCTATTCTTTCTGCCAAATCATTTACATCATTTCTTTTAAAGAAACAACCGGTCTTATATGGATGAATAGCTTCAAACTCGGGCATCTGATAGGAGAAATCGCTATGTGTAATACAAGGAGTGCCAAATACCATGGAGTGCATTGCGGACAAACCTATATTGCCAGGAGCAACACATAGGTCTGCATTATAGATGAGTGAGCTTAATTCCTTCTCATCATAACATGCCCCATAAAACCACACACAGTCTTGCAATCCAAGGTCTTCAGCAAGTTGCTTTAGTTCTTCTGTTTTCTCTCCTCCTCCAATGAATGTCATGTTGTAATCATTTCCTTTTTTCTTACTTAGAGCCATAGCTCGAAGAACCTGATCCAACTTCTTTACGGGGGTGAGTCGTCCAACAAAAAAGAGATTAGGATTCTCATTGCCAAAATGATTTGTATAAACAGTCGTTCTTTTCAAATCCTTACGTACCGCCAACTGCTGATCATATGCAAGAGAATTGTGAATAGGGTATAGTTTTTCAGCGTTAAATCCTTCATTTATCATCAGCTCTCGTGCATAGTCACCATAAGTAAAAATGCCACCATTAGGAAGTTTGAACTCCATTTTTTTGATAAAGGATTCTAGTTTGGTTTCCTTTCCATACCATCCATGAGTCCAAAAATACACTTTTTTCTTAGGTTTTAACAAACGAGCCAAGAGGCAGAAAATCCATGTACTCAATGCACGAGTTTCACCGAGTAAGATGTAATGGCTATAATCTTTGAATAACTGCCCTACTACTCCTGGTTGCCAATACCAGCCACCAAACAAATATTTGGTATGAGTTTCCGTAACTTTACCTTGAAGAAGAGTGTAATCCATCTTCTTTACATCACTCATCGAGTCGCCAAACACAAAATCGCATCCAAACTCTTTGTCCATTAGGGTAAAAATATTCGTACGGTAGTGTTGAGCAAAATTATATATTAAACAAAGTTTCATAATTTATTATGATTTTCTATTTTTTAATAATCGAGAAGGTATTTTCATTTGTAAATGTTCGAAACCTGGGTCACTAAGCAATTGCTGCCAGATTTGCAGGCAGTTTGTGCAGTAACCTTTTCGGGAATATTTGTTGGGGTGTTAACTGTTAACGTGTAACTGCGAACCTTCGAAACTTTCATCAAACGAAAGATTGATGCCCGCCAATAAAAGTCCGTCCTTCTGCACCTTATCATGATATCATACTTTCGTTCAGCATAATCCTTCCATCGATGACCCAACTTCGAATATATCTCCTCGTAATCCTTTCTGAGATTACCAACAATATAATAATCTCTCATCATTATATTTTTTTGCATCGGCTCTTAGGAACTGGGCCACCATTATTTGAATGAAGGACTCTTTTAGATTATTTAGCCCCCTCCATGAACTCCGCAATCTTCTCAGCACGAATTCTAATGGGTTTTCTGGAGTACCCCGAACTCCCTTACTTGTTCTGATAAATCCATTTTGCATTGAATTAAGAATTAAACTCGCAGCAAAGATATGGACAATTATCGAGAACTCAAAATTCGCTGAGACCAAGGTTTCGGACACTTACGACACATTTTCTCGATTCATATACTATCACAAACACCCAGTCAACACTGAAAGAATATCTAGCAGCGTAAGGATATTTAAGCGATAATTTTGAGCTAAATTACACGATAAAGTTATATATGACAATCGCTTTTATTTCTTAGGTTTTACGAGACTACCAAAATATTCTTGAGTCTCAGGTAACCTATTAGTGTCAAAACCACCACATGGAGTAAAAGTTAACTCTCCAAATGTTATTTTCCCATTTTCAAGATAAAAATCCGCCCTTACAAAAGGAAATGGCTTTGAAAGTTTTTCTGCATATTCAAACAATGACTCTATTCCTTCAGGTTTGGGTAAAGAAAAATCTTGTGGAGCATCTTTCCCTGTTTTATTATACCTTAGCAATTCCCATTTCTTATTAAAGAAATAATATTTAGCTCCATGACCTTGATTATCTCTACCAACACACACTAACACACACTCTGCTCTACCATCAAAACAATAGAACTTATAATCAACAGGCAAATTTCCATCTGCTGTTTCTATAAGTTTTTCACAGATTAGCAATGGTTTAATACCTTTATATTGCATTTCTGAGTAAGTTAAATAAAAGGTATCTTTTGTATTATACCAAGTTTTTAATTTATGTTTTGCGTCATCAATGTCTAATTTGCTCTTATCAAAGCAAATTAAATTTTGTCCGCAACCAAAATTCCACTTTATTACGAATTGATTAGGCAATTCGTTCCAAGGAATCTCTTCGACATGTTCGTAACATCCTATTAATTCATTCAATATTTCTCCACAACCTTTTAACTCCACATATTCTCGTACAGCATATTTATCTGCACATTGAGTTACAAGTGGATTTTTATAGTAATCATGGAATTTTAAATACTGAATCTTTTCATCTAACGTTTTAGGATGTTTCAAATTAATCCTCTTCTTAAATTTCATAAAATATATTACCTCGGTGTTCAAACGAGGAGAAATACGAGTCAATGTTTGCTTAAACAATTGACTAATTCTTTTTTCAAAGAAAGCCATGTTAATTATTATTTTTACATATTTATATTACTATTCACATAAAACCTCTGTACCCGTTTAGTGATATTGCAGATAATCTCGTAGCCTATTGTCCCTAAATCCCTTGCCATATCATCAGCGGTATATTGAAAAGCTCCATTTTTGCCAATAAGCGTTACTTTAGTTCCCATTCTTACATTCGGAATATCCGTCACATCTACCATCGTCTGATCCATACAAACTCTTCCTACTATAGGAGCTTTATGACCATTTATCATTACAAATCCCTTGTTTGATAAGAGTCTGTTAAGACCATCCGCATAACCGGTTGTTACGGTAGCTATTCGAGAAGGTTTGCTTATATGATAAGTCCTCCCATATCCTATAGTTTCACCGGGATAAACATCTTTAATCATAGAAATCTGAGATTTCCACTCCATCGCAGGTTCTATACCTTCCGGAAGAGTATTTGAGTCGTCTGGTTTCAATCCATATAGGATAATTCCCAAACGCACAACATCCCCTATTCCACTGAACAATTCAGTTTTGTCTAAATAAAATAAACCTCCAGCTGAGTTGCAGCAATGAACATAAGGAAGACGGAGATCAGAGATTATATTAACGACTTTCTTAAATTTTCCAATCTGTTCTACCGTGAAACTGCGACAATCGACATTATCTGTATCTGCTACACAAAGATGGGTAAAAATACCGATAACCTTTAATTTGTTGTAATACGCTCTAATAATTCTTCCGCAATCCTCTGGTGAATCCCCATTTAAGCCTATTCGGTTCATCCCAGTATCGATTGCAAATTGACACTTTATTTCAAGACCTGTTTCGGCTAATGCTTTAGCATAATGCTCATCCACAATAGCTTGGGTTAAGTCATAATACCATAGTGTTCTGGCATATGAAACGGAAGTGTATCCAAGAATCAATATTTCTCCTTGGATACCTGCTTCTCTTAATCCTACAGCTTCGTCAATATTTGAAACGGCAAATAGATGGCAACCACATTCTGTCAACACTCTCGCAACTTGAACATCTCCATGACCATAAGCATCTGCTTTGATTACAGCCATTATCTCTGCTTCATATTTAAGACTATTCTTATATACTAAGTAATTGCGCTTTAGCTGAGAAAGGTTTATCTCTATCCAAGATCGTTTCTCGATTTGATTTACATGAATTTCCATTTAATCCAAATACTCTCTATGTGCATTTAGTCCTAATTCAAGTATTTTCTCAACAAGATTATCATATGAGACTCCTATATATCTTGCAGCATCTGGAAACAAACTCATATCCGTCATACCTGGGAGTGTATTTACTTCAATAATCATAGGACCGTCATTCTTATCAACTATAAAATCGATACGTGACAAACATCGGCAATCGAGAACCTTATATGCTTTTTTCCCATATTCAATCACTTCTTCTTGCGTGCGTTTATCGATGTTCGCAGGGATAATATGATGACATAAACCTGTAGTATACTTAGCTGTAAAATCATAAAACTCTCGTTCTGAAGTAATTTCTATAACAGGTAGAACCGTCAATTCTTCGTTACCCATAATAGGAAGAGTAAGTTCAGGCCCATCAATGAACTGTTCAGCAAGTAAGTGGTCACCATACTTGAACACCTCATCTATAGCACCCTTCATAGCTTCCTTGGATTTTACAAGTACTACCCCAATGCTTGAACCTTGGCATGGAGATTTCAATACTATTGGTAGTCCTATCTTCTCTATAAGAGCATCAATTACAGCATTCAAATTTGTGCATTCTTCCTTTCGATATACTTCAAACTTTGCTGTAGGAAGTCCAGCGTTGGCCAATACTCGCTTAGTAAGAATTTTATCCATGCATACAGCACTTGTAGCAACACCAGGACCAGTATAAGGAATACCTGCTAATTCAAGAAATCCTTGGATTGTTCCATCTTCACCACCTTTACCATGAAGACCCAAGAACGCAATGTCGGGTTTCTTATCAAGTATTTCTGAAATATTATCTCTCTTTAAATCAAACAATTCTGCATTTTGATATCCTTTACGAATTAAGGCATCATAAATTGCCTTTCCACTCCTTAGAGATACATCTCGCTCTGTAGACATACCTCCACAGATAACTAATATTCTCAAATTCTTATCCATATGTGTCAAATATTAGTTATTTGGTAAAATAAACAGATCTCCCATTTCCTTATTAAAAGACTCAGGTTTGTATTGGAAAAATCCTCCTCCTGGATAAAATGTGAGTTCTGCAACATACAAATGCTCATCAGTATCAAAGAAATCTACCCTCAGGAATGGTATGTCTTTAGATAGTTTTTTAGAAAGCTGTATCATATCCTCAAAATGTTTTGGCTGAGGAATAAACTCCACTCTATGCTGACCACTTTGAACGTCCATTAGATTCCAACCTAAATCAAAGTAAGAAATAGGATAATGCTCATCATTAAAATGATTGGTAGAAGCACATATACAATATGGCTTTCCATCAAAGCACCATACCTTATAGTCATATAATTGATCTTTTACAGACTCTTCGTATTTTTCAGCCAATATTCTAGGAGTTGCCTTATGGTATGCAGTGCAATATGAATTAATCAAAGTATTCTTAACTTTTAACCACGATTTTATTTCTTTACATAACTCATCCAAATTCGTGTTAGACCTTTCTATAACCTTTATACATTTTCCATCAGACTGCAATGTTGATTTCAAGCAGAATTTTTCAGGCAAGGAATCCCATGACCTTCTAAAATCTTCAATATTACTCCATGCTCCATAGAGTGGGATAGTAAAATTTTCCCCCCCCAATTTTTCTTTGATTAATTCTTTAAACAGATATTTATCAACATATCTAACCTGATCAGGCATATTATACCTTGTTTTATACCATTGAATCTTTTCTGTCATTGTTGTCGCCTTATTTAAATCGAAAGAATAACCATGAATTCGATTATAAGACAACATGTTGCCTTTTTCGAGTAACCAAACCGGCCAATGATTCTTCGTGATACCCAATTTGCTGAGTACACGGCATGTAAAATCTACTAAAGTCATAACTCAATAATTAATTAACAAATTTTTCTAAATAACTAAAACGATCTGTAAGATGTCCATTTTTGACTATTGTTGCATTGTCAATAATATAAGAACTTTCTCCGCGAAGAAGAGGCTCAAATACATATTTTATCAACATTTCTCCAAAATACTCACTCGTATCTATTGCTAATGCATTGGGACATGTATCTACAGCCATAACAGTAATATTCTTTTCACAACTAAATGGCGTTTCTTCTTGCTCTGATATTGGATTATAATCATAATATGGCTCATCATGAGTTGATGATCGTATTGTTGATTTTATGCTTCCCATAATATCACATGTGATATCTCCAATCATACATATTCTATTCTCGGCATTTCTTAAATCATCTTGACTTAAGTAAACTGGTGCTTTAGAATCCCAGTAATGAGCGCTAATTAAAATATCAGTAGCTTTTGCCCACATAAAAAAATTACTTTTATACTTCTCTGGATACTTCTTGAACTCTTTAGAATCAAAACCTCCATCGTCAACCCTATTAACTAATTGGTTAGCCTTTGCTACTGTAAAACTTAGATTTGCTACAGAATCTATTGCCAAATATTCATACTCAGACATTTCTTTAGCACCAATGGCATTTAACACATATTGAGCCCCTTGCGATACTCTACCACCACCTGTAACAAGTATCTTAACTGCCGGGAGTTTGACATTTCTTAGGTTACTTGATAGTTGTTCTAAGGTTAATTTCATGTCAGGTTTGGGAAGTTCATATGATTTTGTACGAAGGCCATATCCCCTTAATGTATAATATACGCCTACCACACCAGCCCACCAACCAAAAGCACAAACTCTTTGTTCATTTTCATCAACCAAATACTCATAATCAGAGAATGTAATATGCTTATTGATAAAAGCTTGCGCTAAAGGCCTATTATACGACTGCATTTTTGCAATATGTCCAAAGAAAAAATAATGTTTATTTGGAATGAGAGATTCTATCTTTGCTTCTTTTATGCCAAACAAGATATCACAGTCTTCCACGGATTTTACGACTTGTACCCCTTCTTTACGATAGTCTTCATCAGAAAAGGCTCTGATATCACTCTCTTGTACCACAATTTCATGATTCGCAAATTGTTGATTTAATCTTGCTACCTGTTTTGGAGACAAAGCAACACGATTATCAACTGGAATCTTCGTTTCTTTAATAATTCCAATTTTCATTTTTTTTCATTTAATGGTTATTTAAAAATTGTTTTATAATGCTTTTTTCTTCTTTGTTAAATCCTCCATAAAATTGAAATATGAAAAATACTAACATAAACGTAATACCCTTGATTAAGAGTCCGCCCCAATTATGAATATGCCACAGATAAAGAGGTGAACATACAATAGTACATAAAAGAATACACAACCATGAACGTGAAAATATCTCCTTGAACATACGACCAATTTCAAGATGCAAGGAACGAGAATAATATACATTTAGGATTACCACATATCCTATAAAATAGGACAAAGCAGTACCTAAAGGAGAGCCGATAGGTCCCCACCATTTTATAGTGATGATAGTAAATACTATATGTAATACACAAACAAGAGCTAAAATCAATGATCGGTAAATTCTTTTATCGTAAGCGTTCAGAATACTAATGCAAACAGTTTGAATCAATGGAATCATATTGAATGGCAGTATCAATAACATTATCAGGAGAGAAAACTTCATATCATCGACTGTAAGACGACTACCAACCCATAGATTTAAGAAATCCATTCCAAATAGAACTAAGCCTGCAAGGAATGCTCCACATAACATGAACTGCCATCTTCCAACTCGTATTACTAAATCTGTAAGCTCTGAACCATTCGTTCCTTTTACTAACATTCGAGTTACTTGGGGTTGGAAAAGCCCTGAAATAACTGTTGGTATAGTATTGAACAATGTTATTATTGTAGCGGCAATGGAATATACTGTAACATCCAAAGGAGTACACATAATGCCAAGGATTGTTTTATCAACTGATGAGTTTACATTTCCAACAACAGACTGTAAGAGCATAGCCATCATCAAGCCCAAGGCCGGCATCATCATCGCCTTGTTCCAAAGTGTCAGTTTAATTTTGAAATGAAGTATTTTGAACACATACACAGCATTGACTAGAGTCAACAAAGTAATTACAATGGCATTAGCCATTACAATACCAACAGCGCCAAAGCCGAGATACACAAAGAGTATGGTTAGGCCAAATACAACACATATTTTAACAATACCAACTATTTTCGTGAATACAAAACGTTCGTAAGCACTTATCGCTCCTTGAATATAATGGTCAATAATAGTTATTACAAACTGAAATATCATCAAATTGAACATCCAATGTGATTTGGAATAATCATCAGCGGACAGTCCTCGAAAAATATTCTCTAAATTCAAGTCTATAACGAAACCAACGCATACAACAGCAATACATATTATGACTGTTAGAATGGCTATCATTCCGGCAAATTTTTTCATGCCGTCATAATCACTGCGGGCCAAATATTCAGAGATGTAGCGAACCATTACTGTTCCAATGCCAAGATCAAGAATCAAAATATATTGACCCATTGAATAGACCATTTGGTAAAGACCATACTCTTCAACTCCTAAATACTTCAGCAGAAAAGGAGTGAGAAGGATGGATGAAACAGAATTCAGTCCCAAAAGGATGTATGAGAATATAGTGGCAGTCTTCTTAGATGTACTATTGACAAACGACATTAGCATAGTCTTAACTTTTTTGCTATCTTTCTAATCTCATATCGAATTCTCTGTTTAAATGAATTATCGAAGAACTTTTTTATGACAGCAGGATAATTACCTACCTCATAGGTTCTCCAAAATGCAGCTTCATTCTTATGTCGAGGAGCAGGTTTCAAAGATATACGATATGCAATTTTTTCAAATGGATATTCACAAACCTCACATCTTGAAGTCGATTTCTGTACAAGTGCCTCACCTTTGTCAGAGTGAGTCAATACCATTGATACTCCTGTGTAATTCTTCTTGCCTATCAGCTTTTCAATTCCCCAGAAGTCTGCAATCGTTATGTCTGAAGGTTTATGAAGGGAGCGATATTTGCAATTGAAACAACTGTCGCGAAGTGATAGATTTGCAAGAAAGAAATTATAGTATGCTTGATTGATTAATCGAGTACCAATAGTCCCGTCTGCATTATTATTATTATTATTATAGGAATTCCATCCATAACGTTTATCACGGAATGTATATCCCACAATTTTCTTTCCATATTGCTCTTCCAAAAAATTGATATGTTCCTTAAACATTTTATTGTTTGGTACACCATGGCAAAGGAAGTCAACTATAATGAGATTCTCATACTTATCTCCAAAAAAGCTCTTAACTCCAGCACACTGACAAGGTGTACCTGTAAATAGCACTTTCTTACCATCCTTTAGAGCCTGCTTAATGGCAACATATATATTCTCCATTGCACTCTGCACATACTTAGATCCTCTCATTTTATTACGCATCTCAGGATTATTTGTAAGTATATGGTGTATGGTAAAATCATCTTCCATAACAGCGCCAACTACTACACCTCCTTCCTCAAGAATTACATCTGAAAGTGCAGTAAACGCTCCACCAGAAGTGCTATTCTTGACAGTTGTTTTATCGTTGTTAATAAGCGAATATGCGTGTAGAGTGTTATTATCCGTTAATTTGCCTTTCTTAAAGTCGCATACCTTTGTACATAATCCACAATCTACGCATTTGCTCTCGTCAATAGAGGGTAGAATGAATCCCCTATTGTCTTCTGTCATAGTTATTGCATTGTGTGCGCAAATATTTGCACAAGCTGCACATCCACAACAAAAGTTCTTGTCTAAATCTATTCTATTCATGAGTTATTCCATTTTGATATTTATACCATTCAGCTAAGATAAGTCCTAAACACACTGAACAACAAGTGATGTGAGTACAGTCGATGGCATAGAAAGAAAACATTGCCAAAAATACCGACACGATAACCGCAACACCAAATTCTCGTGCGTATGTAAATTTGGCTTTATACATCTTAATACACTCTCTAATCAATGACACAAACAAAGAGATATATAAAATTAAAACCATGAAACCATAATCATAAAAAAACTCCAAAAAATCATTGTGAACATGACCACCTATAAACTTATAAGCAGAACCATATCCATGCCCAACTAATAATGGTAACATACTTTGGTCATAAAGCATAGTATGCAACACCTTTTTCCACCTTTCAGAGCGTCCTGAGCCACCATCCTCACCTAATTTTGCAAGACGATCGAACATATTCAAATCGAAAGAACCTGTTAACCTTGTAATAATATAATATGTAGGTATAAGAAGAACCAACAATGCCAAAAGACGATATATGAATGGTTTTCGGTCATCTGGATCTGAAGGTAAAAAATACAATATGAATATTGTTGCCAAAGCAAGAAAACCTGTGCGTTTACCTGTCATCATTACAGCTATGCAAGCTAATAAAAATGGCAAAATACGTAATTTCTTAGGCGTGTATATAAAAATGATTGGCAATAATCCTACAATATAATAGACATCTGCAACGGCTCCTTTTTCATCCGACAGAAAATAGAATGACCGCAACGCTGTAAACAAAATCACAAACGTGACCAGAAAAGTAGGATAGAGCAAGTAAGAGTATTTACGTATGTCATTTTTTATACCGCACGAATAAAACCACAGGAAACATAAAAAACCATAAGGAATTGTGATAAAATGGAAAATTGTACTAATTCCCATTTTCCCAGTGAATAGTACTACAGGAAAAGCCATTGCCCATACCGTAAACATAAAGCCCCTATACGTTTTTATCACTGGATTATTAGTCTTACTTCTATCTAAGTTAAAACAGGCAAATAATCCAAAACACACAAAAAGCCCCTGAACGATATTCCAAATTCCACCCTCTTCTTCTGATACAGTGAAACCTCTTTGAACTTTAAGTATAAGAAAGGCAGCAAGCAGAATGAGCGACCCAATGTATATCCATTTATCTCTTTTAGTTGTAATCATTGGAGCATTCTTTTAAGAAAATCAATACCATTATTTCTCTCTTTTTCCCTTAAAGTTTGCATTTCTTTAATATCTGAATCTATATATTCTTGTATATTATCATTTTTACCTTGCTCAACGATATATTTTTCAAGACCCATCAATTCCATAACATTGCGAAGGCGGTTGGCTCTAACCTGTTTTACCATAGCGTAAACAGGCTTATCGAAAACCAATCCCATAGCTACACCATGAAAAGAAGCACTAACTATATATGCTGCCTGATTATAGAATCCAATAAATTCCTCAATTGAAACATCATGAAAACTATAATCTGACTTCATCCAACGGATAGCACTGTTGAAAATAGATACAACGGGATAACCAGTCTCTTTTTTGAGCTTATATGCAACTTCCTCCATACGCGTATTTCGTTGAACTTGATAGCATAATATATATGGACCTTTAAGTCTTGGTTGTTTAGCTATCTTGAGCCACTCTTCCTTTGATAGTAGAAAAACCGGATCTATCACACGTTCACATTTTAGCCCTGTGAAAGACTCGATATATTTGCGAGCAGATTCTTCTCGAATTGATATTCCATCAAAACGCCTAAGCGCATTATTTACCCTCACTTTTTGTTCTTCAGAATAATTTAGTTCCTCTAAGCTTGCTGCATAACTGAATCTGCGTGCATCTTTGCGACCAAATAAAAGAAGACGAGAGTCAATAAATGACGGAGTAGTAGAAAGATTCCAAACTTGATCACTACCCGTAATTAAACAATCATATTCTTGAATTGTAGAATCGTTTCGCAGCTCATCCATATCATGATATGGTTTGGTTAATCGCAAATGATTTATATGGAAATCCTTAAAATGATTTTGTAGCTTTTCAACTTTTCCGCGTCTCTTAAAAGATAGGTACTTCATATACCATCTTCGTAGTATTAGTTTTAAAGAAGTACGTTCTTTAACTTTCTTTTGAGATGGTTCTATCTCCAAAATCTTGTTATCGTGACCTAATTTCAGAATGGTATGCTGAAGCGCATACGACTGAAGAACTGCACCATAATTAGTTGTATGATGGAATGTTGTTGTTAATGTTTTCATATATTGATATATATTGTTATCTGTTCGAAAGTAAATGTCCGATATTTGGGTCGTAAGTGTCCGAAACCTGGGTCACTAAGCAATTGCTGCCTGATTGCAGGCAGTTTGTGATGTGACCTTTTCGGGAGAAAAAGTTGGTTTTATAATTTTTTAATATGATTTACTACCGTCTTTGCAAGAGATGTGGCATAAAACAATCATCTTACTTCTTAATCCTATAGAACAGCCTCGCCAAAAGTGGCGGCTTGTTTTTTTAAACTCGCTACACTACATGTAAATGGATTTATTCTTTCATAATCTCCATTACAATTCTCATTAGCATTCATAATGAGACATGGACTACAGAAATTTTTATCTTCACAATTGACACACTTGGGAAAGTTGCCGAATGTTAATTCTCTCAAATGTTTTACTTGATGTGATTCTTCCCAAATACTTTTGAGGGATTGATTATTTATATTGCCCAGAACCATTGATTGCCAACCTTCGCATGGATAGATATCTCCAGAATTTGAAACGCACAATGAAGTTTTACAAACAGGGCATATTTCCGTTCTTGAATCTTTGTTTTTTAAATTGAACTCATTGCGTTTTACTATCTCATCACTATTGTTTAACAGTAATTCGGATATCTCTTCTATTGATAACCGACATACTAAGTTCTTTTTCGAACAGTCAAAACTTCCAAACAGAGAGTAATCTGAATCTGCTTCAATATTCTTTGATTTTGCGTATATTAAAACATCTTTGTAGTAACGCAAATTCTGTTTCATAATTGGACAGTTAATTTGCATAGGAATATTCTTTGCGTAGAGAAGTTCAATTGATTTCAAAGTTTTCTTAAAGCTTCCTTTATTGCGTGTTATCATATCATGTATTTGTTCATCCATTGCGTATAGTGATGTTTGTACGCTAATCAATGGATTGTCAACAAATTCATCTAATAACTCGTCTGATAGCATTGTCAGGTTAGAAAGAATATTCACTGAGAAATTGAGCTGTTTACATTGTCTGAGAAAATCTATCAAATGCGGGTTGAGCATAGGCTCTCCTCCGCTGATGGTGAGATTTATAACATTCAGCTCCTTGCACTGATATAGTATCTGTTCAAATAAGTCTAAGGACATTACTCCAAACTTTTTATTGTTTGGGATGTAACAATGAATACAGTTTTCGTTACATTTTCCAGATATATCAATGTGGACTCTTTGAAGTTGACATGTTCTTCCGATAGTTTCTAAATAGGTTGATTCTTCCAACTGATGTGAAGATAAAGATAAATCAAAGAAATTCCTATTTTCATAAGAAAAATAACTTAATCTTGAATTTGAAATATTATTGTCAAAACATGCGAACCCTTTGATAGATAAGTCTGAATAAAAATGTATTGCGTCTTCACGGAGTGTGGATCTTAATTCACCAGGAAATAACTGACACAATTTATCTACAATGGAGTCAATGTCTTGTGGTGTACATGAAAGAACTGAATAAAACAGACTTGCAACTTTAGACAAAAGCAAGTCTCCGACTTTCATGCAACTACGAGATGCAGTATCATATCCATAATTGCGATTATCTGTAAGATAACCAAAATCAGGATAAGATCGATAAATGATATATGGTAAACTTCTTACTTTCATTTTTTCAGAAAAAGGTGTGCGGTAGCAGTATAACCACCGCACTGTTAGCACTTTGATAACAATTAATGTGTACCAGAAGGTTTTCTAGTGCAAGAAGGTCTTCCACAAGGTTTCTTCTGACAATCAGCCATCATGATTGCACTCTGTGCTAAAATAGTAGGCTTACTGTATTCCATAAAGCTTTCTATTATTTTGGCAGCTCTGACTATTACTACTACGCTGAGCAACCGTTGAGTACGAAGTAGTGTTTGCATTTCCACAATGAATGCTAATATTCTGATATTGTATTTATTTGTCTCCTCTCCACTCCATCGATACATTCGAGTATAGCCTTCTTCGGTTTTGAAGGTTCGCTTGTCATTAATTAGCACTTCCTTCAGAAGACGTCCTGCGGCTTTGCCAGCTTCCTCTACGGCATAGTCATGATTATCCTCATTCCATTGAGATAATAGGTGTAAAGCGACATAAGGGGCGTGCCTTGCCAATAGTAGTTGTCACCTCCGAGGAGGTCGCGAGCGGCAAACCACTCGTCTTTGCGGTTCTTGCACCAACAATAAACGGCTCCCTGCAGAAAAGCTCGCATCAGATCAAGTTGCTCGTCAGTGAAGCCATTGACTCTCTTATATGTTGTAAGTCCTATTACCATAATTTATATATAATGTAGTGTTAACTGTTAACGCTCAACTCGCGATTTTTTAAATTTTGTAGTGTGCGGAAATTCGCACTTCTACTTTCGTTCTCGTGTGAGTGCGCAATACTTATTATAATTTCCTTGAGTTAAAACTTCCTCCACACCATCTTGTTGACGATGCCCACATAGCTCTGGATGATCTTCACTACCTTGGTGCTTACGTTTTCGTCCACATAGTCAGGCACAGGGATTCCATGCTGACCATCTTTGCAGAGCTCAACAGCAGTATCTACCGCCTGAAGGAGGCTCTTCTCATCGATGCCGGCAATGATGAAATCGCCCTTGTCGATAGCTTCCGGACGTTCGGTAGATGTACGGATGCAGATGGCAGGGAAGGGGTGGCCAACGCTGGTGAAGAATGATGATTCCTCGGGGAGCGTGCCAGAGTCAGACACGACTGCAAAGGCATTCATCTGGAGGCAGTTGTAGTCGTGGAAGCCGAGAGGCTCATGCTGGATGACGCGCTTGTCGAGCTGAAAGCCACTTGCAGCAAGACGGTTGCGAGAACGAGGGTGGCAGCTGTAGAGAATCGGCATATCGTATTTCTCTGCCATTTTGTTGATGGCATTGAAGAGCGAGAGGAAGTTCTTCTCGGTGTCGATGTTCTCCTCACGGTGGGCAGAGAGCAGGATATATTTGCCCTTTTCCAAGCCCAATCGCTGGTGCACATCGCTTGCCTCAATCTCTGCAAGGTTCTCGTGGAGCACCTCTGCCATGGGTGAGCCAGTTACGTATGTGCGCTCCTTCGGCAGTCCGCAATCGGCAAGGTAACGGCGAGCGTGCTCCGAATAGGCCATGTTCACATCGGAGATGATATCCACGATTCTGCGGTTGGTCTCCTCGGGCAGACATTCGTCTTTGCAACGGTTGCCTGCTTCCATGTGGAAGATAGGGATGTGCAGACGCTTTGCGCCAATCACGCTCAGGCAGGAGTTGGTGTCGCCAAGTACGAGCACGCCATCAGGCTTCAATGCTGCAAAGAGCTTGTACGAGCAGTTGATGATGTTGCCGCATGTTGCGCCAAGGTCATCGCCCACTGCATCCATATAGACCTCAGGTTCTGCGAGCTTGAGGTCGCGGAAGAAGATGCCGTTGAGGTTATAGTCGTAGTTCTGACCGGTATGGGCGAGGATAACGTCAAAGTACTTGCGGCACTTGTTGATGACTGCGGCAAGACGGATGATCTCAGGGCGTGTGCCCACCACGATGATGAGCTTCAGCTTGCCGTTGTCTTGCCAGTGAATATCGCTATAATCAAATTTCGGTTGCTTTTCCATAAAGTTATTCTTTTACTACTTTATCGAAATATGTGTCAGGACGCTGAGGATTGAAAATCTCGTTGCAGTACATGACGGTCACGAGGTCTTCGGTGTCGCTCAGGTTGATGATGTTGTGAGTGTAGCCAGGGAGCATGATGACGGATTGAATTTTATCACCACTTACCTCATAGTTAAGAATCTCAGCATTCGGGTCGGCTTCATTTCTCAACTGAATGAGTCCATGACCTGAAACGACAGTAAAGTACTCAAACTTTGAGTGATGCCAATGCTCGCCCTTGGTGATTCCGGGCTTGGAGATGTTGATGCTGACCTGACCATGAGTGAGGGTGTGGAGGAGCTCGGTGAAGCTGCCTCGGGCATCCACATTCATCTTGTGGTCATAGATGGCTTTCTCCTTTGGGAGGTACGAGAGATAGGTGGTCATGAGCTTGTAGCGGAGGCTGCCCTGAGGGAGGGCAATCATGTTGATGCCGTCCTTATTGGCTGCTGCATCGGCACACTCGTGGATGATGTCAACGATCTCTCCCAATGTAGTTTTGTGGGTGATTGGGCAGTAGCAGTACAAGTGATTTTCTGAACACGAATTGCACGAATCACACGAATTATTTGCCGGTACGGGATCGAGCCCGTCATAGGTACAGTAGTGAGCTTCACCTTTGAGGGCGGCTATCATCTCATCTACAAGGTCATCGATGTAGAGGAGTTCCATTTCTACACTGCGGTCATTGACCTGTATAGGGAGGTCGTTGGCGATGTTGTTGCAGAAGGTGGCGATGGCGGAATTGTAATTCGGGCGACACCATTTGCCAAAGAGGTTCGGGAAACGATAGACGAGCACCTTGGCACCAGTCTCCTTGCCATATTCGAACATCAGTTCCTCACCAGCTTTCTTGCTCTTGCCGTATTCGCTTGTGCCGAAACGACCTGCAAGGGTAGCTTGGATAGAGGAACTAATCATTACGGGGCAGTTGTTGTTATACTTCTTCAATGTATTGAGCAATACGGTAGCAAATCCGAAGTTACCCTTCATAAACTCTTCCGGGTCTTTAGGGCGGTTCACGCCTGCAAGATTGAACACGAAGTCGCATTGCTTGCACCACTCATCGAGCTGCTCTGGAATGGAGTCGAGGTCGTACTCATAGATGGCTTCGATAGGTTCAGGAAGATTGTACCACTTTGCCTTGCCATCCTTGATGTTATTGAGTTGGGAGCAGAGGTTTCTGCCTACGAACCCCTTTGCTCCTGTTACTAAAATTTTCATTTTATTCCGAGCGATAGTCACGTGATTTTGCTTTTGGTTGCAAACCTAAGTCTTCACGAATAAAATTGAGTTTCAAAAGCAATTCTTTCATACCTTCAACATCAAGTCTGCGAGTGTTGTGGCTGTGATAGTCCTCCGTGCGGCTGATGGCATCATCTCCCTCTGTGAAGAACTTGTCATAGTTGAGGTCACGACTGTCGCATGGAATGCGGAAATAGTTGCCCATATCCTCCGAGCGAAGCATTTCCTCTCGTGTGACCAATGTTTCGTAGAGCTTCTCACCATGGCGAGTACCAATCACCTTCACTTCTGTCTCTCCGTACTTTGGATCGATTTTAGCATAGGTCTGCTTTAGAGCTTCTGCCAATACCGCAAGAGTGGCTGCAGGTGCTTTTTGAACGAAGAGATCTCCATTGTTTCCATGTTCAAATGCATAAATAACAAGGTCAACGGCATCATCAAGGGTCATCATATATCGAGTCATGTTAGGGTCGGTGATGGTGATAGGCTTGCCTTCCATCATCTGCTCAACCCAAAGAGGAATCACGCTTCCACGGCTTGCCATCACATTGCCATAGCGAGTGCAGCAGATAGTGGTCTTGGCATTTGCTCCAAGCGCACGTCCCTGAGCAATAGCAACCTTCTCCATCATGGCCTTAGAGATACCCATCGCATTGATAGGATAAGCTGCCTTGTCGGTGGAGAGCACCACCACATTCTTTACCTCATGTGCAATAGCTGAAAGCAGCACATTATTCGTTCCTTCCACATTCGTGCGTACGGCTTCCATAGGGAAGAACTCGCACGATGGCACCTGCTTAAGAGCAGCGGCAGAGAATACGTAATCAACACCTGCCATAGCGAAATCCACTGCCTGACGGTCGCGCACGTTACCGATATAGAACTTCACCTTATGAGCCACGTCTGCACGATTTGCTTGAAGGAAGTGTCGCATATCATCCTGTTTCTTCTCGTCACGTGAGAGAATACGGATTTCACGAATGTCGCTATCAAGGAAGCGACGAAGTACTGCATTACCGAACGAGCCGGTACCTCCAGTAATCAGGAGGACTTTGTCTTTGAAAATACTCATATTTTTAATTTTGAATTTATTCTTATAAGTGTCCGAAGTTTAGCACTAAGCATTTGCTGCCTGATTTGTAGGCAGTTTGATGAGTGGCCTTTCCGGGAGAAATTTTGTTTGTGAGTGTTAACTGTTAACGCGAAACTCGCGATTTTTTTTGTATTTTGTTGCGTGCTTAAGTTCAAACTTCAGCCTTCGCTCTCGTGTGCGTGCGTGTTCGTTCTTACATGCGGTTGGGTTCCACTTTTAACGAAACATTAGATATTGTATTTTTTAGATATATCTTTTATTTTATATACCTTATACCACTCTGCAAACCTGCGAAGACCTTCACGTAACGGTGTGGAAGGTTTGAAGCCGAAATCCTGCTCCAAGGGCGTTGTATCGGCATAAGTGATTGGCACATCGCCGGGTTGCATCGGTACGAGCTCCTTGTGGGCTTCGAAGTCGTAGTCTGATGGGAGAACACCGGCACGCACCAGTTCTTCTTGCAAAATCTGCACGAAATCCAATAAATTCTCGGGCTGATTATTACCAATATTATATACTTTATATGGCGGTATCGGGAGCCCATCGGCTCCATTGCTCTTTTCGGGGGCATGTTGCATCACTCTAACTACCCCTTCCACTATATCATCAACGAAAGTAAAATCGCGCTTGCAGTTGCCGTAGTTGAAAATCTTTATCGTATCGCCCTTTACGAGTTTATCGGTAAAGCCGAAATATGCCATATCGGGACGACCGGCAGGGCCATAGACGGTGAAGAAGCGGAGGCCTGTGGATGGGATGTTGTAAAGTTTTGAATAGGCATGTGCCATCAGCTCGTTGCTCTTCTTAGTGGCAGCATAGAGGCTAATTGGATTATCCACCTTATCGTCAGTAGAATAAGGGATTTTCTCATTGTTACCATAAACACTTGAAGATGACGCATAAACAAGATGCTCAACCGGATGATGACGGCAAGCCTCAAGAATATTGTAAAAGCCTATGAGGTTGCTTTCGATATAGCTGTCGGGATTTGTGATGCTGTAACGCACACCGGCTTGGGCGGCAAGGTTCACCACCACATCTATCCTATTTTCCGAAAAAACTTTCTCGATGAGGGTTTTGTCGGCAATGCTACCTTTGATGAACGCCCAATCTTTGGATAGGCTTTCAATTTCCTTCAATCTTTCGTATTTGAGATTGACATCATAGTAATCGGTGATGGAGTCAATACCAATGACCTTGATAGGCTCAAAGTCGTTCAACAAACGTTTCACCAGATTGCTGCCGATGAAGCCTGCGGCTCCCGTGACAAGAATAGTTTTGCCGGTCAAATCAATGTTATAGGGTAACATGGAATATTGTTTTAATTTCTATTTAATAAAATCAAGTAAAAAAGGGTGAGATTAATTTATTAGAAGAGAGAATGTTCGAAATGATATAAGATGATATATATTTACTAAAAATGCTTGTATCATCTGCTAAACAGGTGGTTGTATCACCTCCGAAACAGAAATTTTCAGCTAAGAAACAATGTGTTACCAAAAATCAAAAATTCTAATTCGGAAATGCAGAATTGTGGATTTAACAGGCTGCAAAAAGAGGGAAACATAAATTGTAGGAGTGAGTGGATGTAGAGCAATAAAGAGTATTTACAAAATAGAGCGTATTCACAATTCACCCGACCGATTATAATGTTTTGTTTTTCAACATCTTACAGCCGTGAGTACAAATTATCATCTTTTGATGGTTTTTGAATAAATGTACCTTCATTTAAATGTATTTGTATGTTGCAAAGGTAAAAAAAGTTTTTCAAACTACAAATTTTTCTTTTACATTAATTTAATAAAAAACAAAATTAAAAAATGCTTACTCTATAAATAGTTGATTTTTAAACAATAATTCGGGATTAAGAAATAAAAAAAGTGAACTTCGTTACAATTTATGAGTGGCGACATCGCCGAGGAGCCATTTGACGTCGTAGATTACGTGATTCTGGGCGGTGATGGAGCTGTAATCGATAGTGCGGAACTCATCATGTGCCACGGCAAGAATGACGGCATCATAACGGCGCATCGGGAGCGAAGTATTTATCTCTATACCATATTCATGTTGCACTGCCGAGGCATCGACCCAAGGATCGTAAACCGACACATTTATATTATACTCCTTCAGTGAACGATAGATATCATACACACGGGTATTGCGGATATCAGGACAGTTTTCCTTAAACGAGAAACCAAGGATAAGAACTTCGCTACCAAGTACTTGTATATTATTCTTCAGCATTGCTTTGATAACCATACGCGCCACATACTCCCCCATTCCGTCGTTCATCCGTCGTCCTGCAAGGATAATCTCAGGGTTGTAACCATAACGTTGAGCACACTGAGCGAGATAGTACGGGTCCACCCCGATACAATGTCCCCCAACGAGACCGGGGCGGAAAGGCAAGAAATTCCATTTAGTACCCGCTGCCTCGAGAACAGCCTGAGTATCAATATCCATAAGGTTGAAAATCTTTGCCAATTCATTTACAAAAGCAATATTAATATCGCGCTGAGCATTCTCTATCACCTTAGCAGCCTCCGCCACCATAATAGATTGGGCACGATGTGTTCCTGCCTCAATAACAGACGAATAGATATCATCTACCAGTTGCGCAACAGCCGGAGTACTACCCGAAGTGATTTTTTGTATTTTCTCTACAGTATGCAGTTTATCGCCCGGGTTGATACGCTCGGGGGAGTACCCTGCAAAGAAATCGACATTATATTTCAAACCGGAAGATCGTTCGATTACAGGTACGCATTCATGCTCCGTGACACCGGGATAAACCGTTGATTCATACACCACTATATCGCCTTTGTGGAGTACGCTACCCACAAGAGCGGAGGCATCGAGAAGCGGGGTGAGGTCCGGCTTATTATCCTTATCCACAGGAGTCGGCACAGCGATAACATAGAAATTACAATCTGCAATAAGGACTTTATCGGCAGTGCAAAGGAAACCATGATTATCGATAGCATCGCGCAAGAGGGAGTCATCGACATCGAGCAGAGAATCATGACCCGACATCAACGTACTGACTCTAACGGTATTAAGGTCGAAGCCGACCGTTGGGAATTTTGTAGAGAAGAGACGGGCAAGGGGGAGACCGACATAACCGAGGCCTACAACGCAAATTTTTATTTCGCTTATCTTCTTTAACGATTCATCCGTTCTTTGTAGCATAACTGTTTTGGGGTTTTTAATTTAATATTTTAAATATAGTACTTTTTTTACCGCAAAAAAAGTACTCAAAAAAGCTCGTCGCTGAAACTACTAAGCTAAAAAACAAGTTCTCAGGCTACTCGGCTTGAAACTCTGTCGCTTCGCTCCTTCAAACAACAACCCTCGTTTACGCCTAAAAACTCGTTTTTCTTAACGCTTATCCGTTAAGGCGACGTTTTTAGATAGTAGCATCTATTAAGGCTAAAGGGCATTATTATCGTAATCGTTTTTTCGTTATTTTCTTTTTTAGGTGCTTCGCGATTTTATACAGTACTTTTTTACCGCAAAAAAAGTACTCAAAAAAGCTCGTCGCTGAAACTACTAAGCTAAAAAACAAGTTCTCAGGCTACTCGGCTTGAAACTCTGTCGCTTCGCTCCTTCAAACAACAACCCTCGTTTACGCCAAATAACTCGTTTTTCTTAACGCTTATACGTTAAGGCGACTTTTTTAAATAGTAGCATCTACTAAGGCTAAAGGGCAATATTATCGTAATCGTATTTTCGTTATTTCCCTTTTTTAAGGTGCTTCGCGATTTTATACAATTCTTTTTTTACCGCAAAAAAAGTACTCAAAAAAGCTCGTCGCTGGAACTACTAAGCTAAAAAACAAGTTCTTCGGCTACTCGGCTTGAAACTCTGTCGCTTCGCTCCTTCAAACAACAACCCTCGTTTCGCCTAAAAACTCGTTTTTCTTAACGCTTATCCGTTAAGGCGACTTTTTGGATAGTAGCATCTATTAAGGCTAAAGGGCATTTTTGCTTAGTCGTTATTTTCCTTTTTTAAGGTGCTTTGCGATTTTTATACAATACTTTTTTTACCGCAAAAAAAGTACTCAAAAAAGCTCGTCGCTGAAACTACTAAGCTAAAAAACAAGTTCTCAGGCTACTCGGCTTGAAACTCTGTCGCTTCGCTCCTTCAAACAACAACCCTCGTTTACGCCTAAAAACTCGTTTTTCTTAACGCTTATCCGTTAAGGCGACTTTTTGGGGTGCAAAGAGCTTATCCGTTAAGGCGACGTTTTTAGATAGTGAAGCGACTTTTTGGTGTAGTGAGGCAATAAAAATCAATACTACTTCAACAAAACTAAATGCAAAGGTAGTCAAATTTTGAATAGCAAACTAATTTTTTCTTGCTTTTCTGTACGATTTTTGACTGTTTTTTTGTAGTCTACAAGTCAACGGGTCTACAGGTCAACGGGTCTACGAGTCAACAGGTCAACGAGTCAACAGGTCAACGAGTCTACGAGTCAACAGGTCAACGAGGCTACGAGGCTACAAGTCAACAAGTCAACGAGGCTACAAGTCTACGAGGCAACAGGTCTACAAGTCAACGAGTCAACAAGTCAACAAGTCAACGAGTGGGGTGCTATTGGGGATTTAAGAGAAAAAATGTAATTTTGCAATCGAATTAGAAAAAATTTTTTCAATGATTTTATTAATACAACCTCCACTGACGCAATTGAACACACCATACCCGGCAATAACGCATCTGACGGGCTTTTTAAGGAGTAAAAGCATTGATGCCGAGCAGTGTGATATCGGTATAGAACTTATCGATCGCCTCTTTACACGCGAAAATTTAGCGAAAATATTTGCTCAAGCCGAAGAGATTTGCGGTTTTGGAACAGAAAAACATACAAGCAAGAACACGCGAAAAATATTAAACAACAAGTACTTATATATCAACAAAGTAGAGGATGTAATTGCTTTTCTACGCGGTAAAAAGCAGAGTAATGCTACCCTATTCTCACGAAGTGATTTTTGGGAAGGGATGCCACGCTTGGAGGCGGATGAGGAGCTGGAATACGACTACGGTACGGCAGGAAATTACGACAGAGCCAAATACCTTTGCAGTCTGTTTATCAAGAACATAACGGATATCATACAGATAGTAGACCCGCATTTCGAATTAATTCGTTATGCCGAGCATCTCTGCACATATATTTATAAATTCGACATCATCGAAAGAGAACTACACAAACCTCACAGCATAGTTACCGACCTCACTCTTAATATTTTAGAAGAAAAAATAGAGAAATACAAACCTGAATATATCGGTTTTTCCGTACCATTCCCGGGCAATTTACTTCAATGCATAAAGTGTGCGGAGTATATAAAGAGTCATAATCCGCAGATAAAAACCATTATGGGAGGAGGATATGTGAATACCGAGTTGAGGAAGATGACGGACACGGGCGTTTTCAAGTATATCGACTTCATCACTTTCGATGATGGAGAGCTGCCGGTACTGAGGATTGTGACGGGTGGAGAACTCGTGCGGACTGCCACTGCGAGGGCTGATAGTAAAAATAAGAAGAGGGTGATTTTTTGCAATATGGATAGTAAAGAGAATATCCCTTTCGGGGAGCTTCCGGCACCTACTACAGCTGGATTACCGATGGATAAGTACCTGAATTTCACCGATAGTACCAATCCGATGCATCGTCTTTGGAGTGATGGAAAATGGAACAAGATGATGCTTGCGCATGGTTGCTACTGGGCAAAATGTGCCTTTTGCGACACCACCCTCGACTACATCCGTCGTTTCGAGCGTTGCGACATCGGCATTATCGTAGACCGTATGGAGGCGATGATTGCGGAAACGGGGGAAAACGGTTTCCATTTCGTGGACGAAGCAGCACCTCCCGCACTATTGAAACAATTGGCAGAAGAGATTATAAAACGTAAACTTACAGTAAGTTACTGGACCAACATTCGTTTCGACCGCACTTTCACACCGGAATTATGTCGACTACTTGCCACATCGGGATGCATTGCGGTAAGCGGTGGTTTGGAAGTGGCATCGCCCAGAGTACTAAAACTGATTAATAAAGGCGTAACCATAGAGAGTGCCACAGAGTGCATCAGAAATCTGAACAGTAATAACATCATGGTACACACCTATTTGATGTATGGGTTCCCGAGTCAAACAGTAAACGAACTCTTCGATTCTCTTGGCAGGGTAAGAGATTTATTTGCAAATAAACTGATTCAGAGTGCATTCTGGCATCGATACGCGATGACATGCCATAGCAGTTCCGGTAAAAATCCCGAGAGTGTTAATGCCAAAGCCGTAGAACAAAAAGATAATCCATTTGCTAACAACGAGATACCTTTTATCGATCCGCTTGGAATAGATTGGGAGCAATGGAGCGAGGGGTTAAATCTTGCCACATATAATTATATGAGGGGCACAGGATATGACGTACCACTTAAACAATGGTTCCCTTTTCTTAAAAACAGACATAAAAAATGATTTTTCGATATTGCATAAATTAGTTATTTGGAAAATTCTATTTATTGGGATATATCGGCATTCATTTAACGTAATTTCGCAAGGCTAAAAACGTAAAAATTTCGGAATTCGCAAGGCTAAAAATCGAATAATTTCGGAATTCGCAAGGTTAAAAATCGAATAATTTCGGAATTCACGAAGTCAAAAATCGAATAATTTCGGAATTCGCAAGGTTAAAAATCGAATAATTTCGGAATTCACGAAGTCAAAAACGCAATAATTTCGGAATTCACGAAGTCAAAAACGCAATAATTTCGGAATTCGCAAAGCTAAAAATCGAATAATTTCGGAATTCGCAAGGCTAAAAATCGAATAATTTCGGAATTCGCACTATTTAATTTGGTCATAATCTGAATTTTAATTATCTTTGCACTCAAAAACGAAACAAGAATATAATTTATGGCTAACGAAAAGATAATATTACAGGTTTTAACAGAGCAAAAAGAAGAGGTAGAAATACTGAAAAAGCGCAAATTAATATCACGAAAAGAAGAATCATTATTTGAATTCGACAGTTCTTTAGCACAAGTTGTAATAGGTGTAAGACGTAGTGGTAAATCCACTCTTTGTCATAAAATTCTAAATGACAAAAAAATACGTTACGCATATGTGAATTTTGACGATGACCGTTTAGCAACCATTCAAACAGAAGACTTAAACACCATATTATCTTGCATATATCAAATATACGGCACTGACATATCATATATTTTCCTCGACGAAATTCAAAATGTAGAAGGATGGTATTTATTTGTGAACAGATTGCTTAGAATGAATATGCACCTTTTTGTAACCGGAAGTAATGCAAAACTGCTGAGTGGAGAATTGGCTACGCACTTAACCGGCAGATATAACGAAATACGACTATATCCTTTTTCTTTTAAAGAATATTGTCAATACCACAAAATAGACACACAAGGAATAACAACTAAATCTGTAGCAACAATAAAAATTGCCTTTGACGATTACATTACTAACGGAGGATTTCCGGAGATACAAAATATTAACAACAAAAGGATTTATATTGACAGTCTTATAGAAGCCATTTTAAGAAAAGACATTCAAAAAAGATTTCAAATACGCAACATAGAAGCATTGCGTAAAATTGCTCATCACCTGATAAATAACAATTGTCAAGAGATTAACTACAGCAGTTTATCGCAATTAATGAATTTGACCGATAAAACGGTTATGAAATACATATCTTACCTCGAACAAGCATTTCTAATAAAAATTATCAATAAATACACATTTAAAAGTAGAGAACGCATTTTCAGCACAAAATCTTATACTATAGACCCCGGATTACAAAGTAATAGAGAAAACTCATTAACAACGGAAAATATTGGATGGAAATTAGAAAACATTGTATATATCGAATTATTAAGACGTTATGCCAATAGATATTTTGATATATACTATTATAAAACATCGTCAAATAGCAAAGAAGTAGATTTTGTAGTGTGTGACAAAAGCGTACCCGTATTATTGATACAAGTAACATATGACATAGATAATCCCAAGACATTCAAACGTGAAACATCGGCACTTATCGCATCGTCAGACAAACTAAAGTGCAACAATTTGCTTTTACTTTCATACACAGAGTCGAACAATATTATTATTAACGAAAAAACAATAAAAATCAAATCTATAATAGAATGGCTGTTAGAGTCACCGGAATTATAATAAAGCAAAGGCAATAACCAAATTATAATAATAATAAATTATTACAGTCCTACGTTATAAAAAAGGATTAGAAGCTTGTTTAGAATAGGGGCAGATGCTTATTGAGAGGCATTTTGTCAATTGAAGAAAAATATGTAATTTTGTAGTTTAATTACAGATATTAAAATGATTGACTATATAAAAGGAGAGATTACGAATTTAACGCCGACGTATTGCGTGCTGGAAACGTGCGGAGTGGGCTATATGCTGAACATTTCGTTGGTGACTTTCAGTGAGTTACAAAACCTTAGCAGTGCTCGGCTATTCGTATACGAGAATATTAGAGAGGATGCGCACACATTATACGGCTTTTTTGAAGAGGAGGAGAGAAACATCTTTTTGCTACTCATTTCCGTAAGCGGAATAGGAGCAAACACGGCAAGAATGATACAATCGAGTTTCTCACCTGCGGAACTGAAAGAGGCCATCTCTACCGGAAATGTGAACGCAATTAAATCGGTAAAAGGCATCGGACTTAAGTCCGCCCAACGCATCATTGTGGACCTTAAAGACAAGGTGAACAAAAGCAATGAAGGCGGAGATTTACCACTTATTGAGGTTGCAGCGAACAATGAAAAGATTCATGAGGCCGTAGCCGCTCTCGTTATGCTCGGTTTCCAACAACAAGCATCACAAAAAACCGTGGATAAAATAGTGAAAGAGGAGCCACAACTCGAAGTGGCTAAGATAATCAAAAAAGCTTTGTCGATGATTTAGCTGAAACGTCAACGGGAATGTTTTTTATCAAAATGGGAAAAGTAAAAAGATTATCCATAACATTCATAATCATCGTTTTAACGGCGGTACTGAGTATTCGCCTGGCTTCGCTTTTTGCATCACCAAACAGCGGACTGAAAGCTGTTTTCGAAAATATTGAGTCCCCTATATATGGCGGTGAAGAGAGTGCTGACCCAAATGACAAAAAACTATCCGCCTCAAACACGGGTTATAGCAAGGACGATATAGATAATTACAACGATAATATCCGTATTAGCAACAAAGACAACGAAGATAACGACAATAACGATAATATCAACGAAGATAACGACAACAACAACAACGACAATAACAAAGATAATAATCAGAGCAATAAAAAAGAGGGACAGGGAGAGACCGAGGCTGATGATATGCCGCCGGTAAACCAAGCGATGCTCGATGCGCAAAAAGGGCAAGAAGAGGATGCCGTTCCCGCTCCCGCTTCGGCTACGAAAGTGGCAAAAACAGTGCCCGACCCTATCACCGGAGAAAAAGAGAAATATCCCCTCGACTTAAAAGACCCAAATAATATCAAGACGGAAGTAGAATATGATTTTGCCACGGGCAACTATATCATACGCACCATGATAGGTGACATAGAAATAGCCACTCCACTGGTACTTACCCCCGACGAATATAAACAGCGCACCCTAAAAGAGCAGATGGCTCGATATTGGGACGAGAAAAACGCTGATGCTTTGAGTAACTATGAGAGCAAATTCAACATCACCGACATGAAATTCTCGCTCGGTCCCGCAGAAAAACTATTCGGTCCCGGGGGCGTACAAGTTAAAACACAAGGTAGTGCCGAACTCTCTTTCGGTATCAAGCACAACAACATACAGAACTACTCTTTAGCGGAGCGACTTAGAAAAACCACCGTTCCGGATTTCAACGAAAAGATACAACTCAATGTAAACGCCAAAGTAGGTGAGAAAATAGGCTTTACGATGAACTACAACACCGAAGCCACCTTTGATTTCGACCAACAACTGCTGAAACTCAACTACAACGGCAATGAAGACGAGATAATAAAATCGATAGATGTAGGTAACGTCAGTCTCCCCCTCAATTCCACACTTATTAAAGGAAGCAGCGCACTTTTCGGATTGAAAACGGAACTTCAATTCGGCAAATTGAATATCGTGGCAGTAGTATCGCAGCAACAAAGTGAAACTCAACATGTAAATTCGCAAGGCGGTGCTCAACTGATGGATTTTGAGGTAGATATCGACAATTATGACGAGAACCGCCACTTCTTCCTCGCACACTTCTTCCGCGACAATTACGATAAAAACATGCAGAAATTGCCATATATCACATCGGGAGTAACGATAACCCGCTGCGAAGTGTGGGTTACCAACAAAAGGGGCAATTTCGACCAAGCACGTAACATTATAGCCTTCATGGACTTGGGTGAGCAATACCGCATTGACAACAGTCACTGGAATCCACTCACCACCGTTCAGCCCGACAACAGCAGCAACAACCTCTACGATGAGGTTAAAGACCTTGGCATCAGAGATATACAGAGTTGCAACTCCATTCTCGACAATGCTTACAACGCTTACGGCATTTTAGGAGGAGAGGACTACGAAAAGATTGAGAGTGCCCGCCGTTTGGAAGCGAGCGAATATACCCTCAACTCACAACTCGGATACATCTCACTCCGCACAGCGCTGAACAGCGACGAAGTACTTGCCGTGGCATACGAATATACTTACAACGGAAAGACCTATCAAGTGGGAGAGTTCTCAACCGACGGTATTAACGCCCCTAATGCATTGATTCTTAAATTACTTAAAGGTACTGCCACATCGCCTCAAACGGCATTATGGGACCTTATGATGAAGAACATCTATTATCTTGGAGGCAATCAGATACAGAGTGAGAAATTCAAATTAAACATCCAATATAAGAACGACTCGAGCGGTGTATATGTGAACTACATCAATGAGGGGGCTATTAAAAATCAACTCCTTATCAGGGTGATGAATCTCGATAGATTGGATTCGAGAAACGAGCAATCACCTGACGGAAAATTTGATTTTGTAGAGAATTACACCATCTATTCTTCATCAGGACGACTCATCTTCCCTGTAGTGGAACCATTCGGATCGCACCTGCGTAAGATGCTCAACAACGAAGCATTGGCCGACAAATACTGCTATGACGCACTCTACGACAGTACAAAGATAGCTGCACAGGAGATGACGGAGAAGAATAAATTCCGCATTGCGGGAGAATATCAAGCCAGTAGCGGTAACGTTATCCGCCTCAATGCCATGAACGTGCCACGCGGATCGGTGGTGGTAACGGCAGGCGGTCAGACCCTTATGGAGAATGTAGACTACACGGTGGACTACACGATGGGAACGGTGACCATCCTCAATCAGTCGATACTCGCCTCGGGAAACAATATCGACGTACAACTCGAGAGTCAGAGCATGTTTAACCTACAGAGAAAGACCCTTGTAGGAACGCATTTGGAATACGCATTCACAAAAGACCTCTCGGTAGGAGCCACCGTTATGCACCTGAGCGAGATGCCTTTAGTAACAAAGACTCAGATGGGTAGCGAACCTATTGCCAATACATTATGGGGCATTAACGCATCGTACCGCAATGATGCACCATGGCTGACAAAGGCGATAGACGCCATACCCGGCATCAACGCCACCGCCCCGTCAAATATCGCCATCAACGCGGAATTTGCACAGATGATACCGGGGCATAGGAAGATAAGAAACAACCCCGGCTATGCTTATCTTGATGATTTTGAGAGTGCAGAGACCACTATCGACCTCAGATATCCATATTATTGGCATTTAGCATCCACACCATACGACCCGTCGGCAGGAGCATTATTCCCCGAAGCAAGTCTGGTTAACAACATCCAATACGGGTACAACAGAGCAGTATTCAACTGGTACTCAGTAGATAACACCGTATTCAACAGAGATGGCAGTCAGATGCCGAACCATTTGCGAAGAGATAAAAACGCATGGAGCAGTCACCTCACTCGAGAGGTACGCGAGCAAGAATTATTCCCAAATCGCGACCAAATACTTGGTGAGTCGGCATACCTCAGCACCCTCAACCTCAGTTTTTACCCTAATGAACGCGGACCATACAACCTGGATTTGAACGTTGACCCTAATACCGGAAACCTCCTTTATCCCGAAAAACGGTGGGGAGGAATGATGCGTAAATTAGAGACTACCGATTTTGAAGTAGCCAACATCGAGTATCTGGAATTCTGGATGATGGACCCATTCGTTTACGACACACTCAACCACCACACGGGAGGTGACCTTTATATCAACTTCGGAGACGTGAGTGAAGATGTACTGCGTGACGGAAAGAAATTCTTTGAAAACGGAATGCCGGCAACCGGTGATACTACGCTGACAGAGACCACGGTATGGGGTAGAGTTCCGAAACAGCAGTCCACAGTACTCGCTTTTGACGGATCGCTTGAGAGCCGACAAAATCAGGACGTCGGTCTCAACGGACTCTCTACAGAGAGTGAGAAGAAATTCTACACATATTACAACTTTGTAAATCAGCTACGAAACATCCTTACACCGGCAGCCATACAAGCCTTGGAGGACGACCCATTCTCCGCGCTCAACGACCCTGCAAGTGATAATTATCACCACTACAGAGGCAGCGATTACGACAACGAAGAGATGGGAATTTTAGAGCGTTACAAGAGATATAACAACACCGAAGGCAACTCGCCGGCATCGGATATGAGTGAAGAGAACTACTCTACATCCGCCACTACAGTACCTGATGCAGAAGATATTAACAAAGACAACACCCTTAACGAATACGAGAAATACTTCCAATATAAAGTATCTATTCGCCATGAGGATATGGAGCCGGGTAAAAACAATATCGTGGATAAAGTACGCACCTCGGTGACATTGGCAAACGGGCAGACCAGTGAAGTGGATTGGTACCTCTTTAAGATACCGATAAGGGATTATGAAAAGAGAGTAGGAGCGATAAGAGACTTCAAGAGCATCCGCTTTATGAGGATATTCATGACCGGCTTTAAAGAGACCATGCACTTGAGATTCGGTACCCTTGAACTCGTGAGAGGCGATTGGCGCGGATACAAGAAAGATTTATTCCCGATAGATGTCACTCCGACAACAACTGCATCTATCGACGTATCGTCGGTAAATATCGAAGAGAACTCCAATAAAGAGCCTGTAAACTACGTATTACCACCCGGAGTAACGCGACAAACCGACCCGAACCAAACACAGATTACACAGCAAAACGAGCAGGCATTGCTGATGAAAGTGCTCAACCTTGCACCGAGTGATGCGAGAGCGGTGTATAAGAACATCACTTACGACATGCGTATGTATAAGCACATACAGATGTTTGTACACGCCGAGCAGATAATTGGCGACGACAGCGACCTGAGAGATTACGAAACCACGGTATTTATGCGAATAGGTAGCGACCATACGATGAACTACTACGAGTACGAGATACCATTAAAACTCACACCTGCAGGACATTACACCTCGGCAGAGAGAGCACAAGTGTGGCCGGAAGAGAATATGTTTGACTTCGACCTTGAGAACCTAACCAACGCGAAGAACAACAGAAACAAACGCATACGCAACACCGGCGAATCGATGAGCGTGCCATACTACGAATATGACGAGACGAACAAGAAGAACAAGATTACCGTAGTAGGAAACCCGAATTTAGGAGAAATACGCACCATAATGATAGGTGTGCGAAATCAAGCCCGCGAAAGCAAGAACGTAGAGGTGTGGGTCAACGAGTTACGCCTCAGTGAATTCGACGAATCGAGCGGATGGGGAGCAATGGCGAATATGGCGGTAAACTTATCCGACGTGGGAGCGATAAATATTGCAGGACGCTATGAAACAGCCGGTTTCGGCGGCATAGAGGAGTCGCTACAGCAACGCCGACTCGACAACTTAGGACAATTCAACATCTCCGCACAATTCGACTTCGGAAGATTTTTCCCTGAAAAAGCGGCAGTGAGAATACCGGTATATTACAGCTACGGATTGGAAAATTCGAAACCTAAATACAACCCGCTCGATGAAGACATTCTGTTGAGCGATGCATTGATGACACTCGACAATATTTCAGACAGAGATTCACTCCTCGATATGTCCATGACCAAAAACATCACCGAGAGCTTCAACGTCACAAATATGAAAGTGGACATCAAGAGCAAGACACCTAAGATTTGGGACCCATCGAACTTTTCCGCTTCATTTGCATATACAAAGAATCAACTCCTTGATCCGGAAACAGATAGGGATTTTGCAAAGAGCTATATTGCACAATTCAACTACAACTACAGCACCTCGCCAAGAGGGTGGGAGCCATTTAAAGATAGTAAAAAGGTAAAACTTAAACTACTCAAAGAGTTTGCCTTACGCTACGAGCCGACATTATTGGCGATGAGTATCAACCTCAACAGATATTATGCCGAAACACAATTGAGAGACCTAACGGGAGCAATGATTGTAGACAATTACGACCCTACCAACTCGCTCTTCTCATTCTCGAAAGACTTTACATGGAGCAGGAATATGGATTTGAAATACGACATGACGAAGAACCTCAAATTCTCGTTGACAACAGCCACCAATTCCAGATTCGATGAAACCAAATTCAAGCCTGTAAATCGCAAATTCTTCCCTGACGAATACGAAGAGTGGAAAGATACGATACGCCAAAGTGTAGCCGGCGGAGGACGTCCGCTCGACTATCAGCAGACCTTCACAGCGCAGTGGGACGTACCTATCAACAAGATACCATATCTTGAATTCCTTTCTGTAAAAGGACAGTACAACGCCATGTACACTTGGGCGACAGGAGTTACATACGACGGTGATGCATCGATGGGAAATACCATTACAAACCTCGCACAGTGGCAAGTAGACGGGCAAGCCAATTTCGAGACCCTATATAACAAATTCCCTTATTTGAAGAAAGTCAATCAACGCTTCAGTGGAAAAAAACGCACCCGTCGAGGAAAATTCACACCACGCACCTTCAGTCAGGAATTCAACCTCACCGACACGGCAGACGTAGTTATCAAACACCGCCTGAATAGCGACAAGATGACCATCAGTTTTGTAGATGCCGACAGCGTACCGCTTAAATTGCGATATAAGAAGAGCGACAAAAACACCATTATAGTAAAAGGGAACAAGAATATCAACAAGATAAAGGTGAATATAGAGACCATAGACCCGAATACCGAGACGGCGGGGGAACTCGCTGCAGCAAGCATTACACGCTTCTTTATGCTGATACGCCGCCTGCAAGTGTCGTACAAAGAGAGCAGTACCGTAACAATACCCGGCTTCCAATACGGAGGAAAATTCTTCGGACAGAGCATCTTTGAAAAGACGATGACACCGGGACTCGACTTCTCATTCGGCGTACCGCAAGAGAGCTATCTTGAAAAGGCACTTCAAAACGGATGGCTTGTGATGAACGACTCTATAGTAAACCCGGCATTGACAGGAAAAACCACAGATTTTGACGCGCGCCTCAACCTGGAACCCGCTGCGGGACTGAAGATTGAAGTAAACGTAAAACACATGAGGAGCAACCAATCGTCGATACAATATCAATACAACGGCATGCCTACCACCTATAGCGGTAATTTCAGGATGACCTATTGCGCACTGGCAACGATGTTCCAAGGGCATGGAAAGATTGACGACAACTACAAGAGTGCCGCCTTTGAGCAGATGCTGAACAACAGGGAGATAATAGCACAACGACTGCAAGAGAAGTACGTCGGAGCACACTACCCTACTACGGGATTCATGGAAGGGAATCAACTGGCGGGAGCACAATACAAAGCGGAAAACGGCACATATAACGTCAACTCGGCAGACGTAATCATCCCAGCCTTCCTCGCCGCATATACCGGTCGCAGTGCCACTAAAATAGGTACGGAACTATTCCCGGGACTCCTCAGTATGCTACCAAACTGGAAGATAAGTTACGACGGACTCGGAAAGATAAAAGGCGTAGATAAATATTTCCGCTCTATTACCATCAACCATGCCTATCAATGCACATATAACATCGGTTCGTACAGCTCGTATTCCAACTATGCAGAGACCGAAGACGGCTTCGGATTTGTGAGAGACATCACTACCGGAAATCCGATACCATCATCGCCATACGACATAGCATCGGTAAGCATAACCGAGAATTTATCGCCACTCATTGCCGTAGACGTAGCGATGAAAAACTCGCTGACAGCAAAATTGGAATTCCGCAAACAGCGCGTATTGACCCTCAACATCGCCTCCAACCAACTCCTCGAAGCCACAAACAACGAATGGGTAGTGGGCGTGGGTTACGTACTTAAAGATTTTGACTTGATATTGAAACTCAAAGACAACAAGACCAAGAAAGTGAAAAACGACCTAACACTACGTCTTGATTTCGCCTTTAAAGATATCTCTACATTACTGAGAAAATTAGACGCTCCGGAAGAGACACAAGCCACATCCGGAAACAAGACGGTAACGATAAAATTCGCCGCCGACTACGTATTCAGCAGTAAATTGAACTTCAAATTATTCGCTGACTATCAATCCAATTCACCATACATCACTACATCCTATCCGATGAGCAACCTCAACATAGGAATAAGTGTGAAATTTATGCTAACACAATAAAAAACAAAGAATATGAAAGAGAACGAATTCAAAAAATTTGCCACCAAGCATCTGAACATGAACGGACTTGCTTTAGACAAATACATGAGCATCAGTAACAGTTATATTTCGCCATCCATTTTGGAAGAGAGACAACTCAACGTAACGCAGATGGATGTATTTTCGAGATTGATGATGGACAGAATCATATTCCTCGGCACAGAAGTAGACGATTATGTAGCTAACGTAATACAAGCACAATTACTATTTCTCGACACGTCAGATCCCGGAAAAGACATATCATTATATATCAACTCACCGGGGGGATCGGTATATGCAGGGCTCGGCATTTACGACACTATGCAATTCATCAATTCCGACGTAGCCACAATATGCACCGGAATGGCGGCATCGATGGCGGCAGTGCTCCTTGTAGCCGGGGAAAAAGGCAAACGCTCCGCACTGAAGCACTCGAGAGTGATGATACATCAACCGATGGGAGGAATGCGCGGACAAGCCTCCGACATGGAGATAAACTACAAACAGATTATGCTGCTTCGCGACGAACTATACCAAATAATTTCCGACCATAGCGGACAACCATTCGAAAAAATAATGAAAGACTCCGACCGCGACTATTGGATGACATCGGCAGAGGCAAAAGAATACGGAATGATAGACAAAGTACTCATTAAAGAGAAATAAAAAAAGAGATTATAATGGGTAAAAAAACAGAAATACATTGCAGCTTTTGTGGTAGGCCATCGAATGAAGCGGGGATGCTATTGAGCGGGATTAACTGCTACATCTGTGAAGATTGTGCCCGACTGGCATGTAACGTTTACGACGAGAACAAGCAAAAAAGAGAAGAGGCAAACGGTAAATTTGAGTTGGACATCAACACATTACCACGCCCGAAAGAGTTGAAAGAGTTTCTCGACGGCTACGTAATAGGACAAGACGACGCAAAGAAGTACCTATCCGTAGCAGTTTACAATCACTATAAGAGGATATTACAGAGCGATAAAGACGATATAGAGATTGAGAAATCGAATATCATCCTTGTGGGCCGTACGGGAACGGGAAAAACATTACTTGCAAAAACGATAGCAAAGAAACTACAAGTGCCCTTTGCTATAGTCGACGCCACCGTACTCACCGAAGCCGGGTATGTAGGAGAAGACATAGAATCGATATTGACGCGTCTGCTACAAGCATGCGACTACGACGTAAAAGCAGCCGAGCGAGGCATAGTATTCATCGATGAGATAGACAAGATAGCACGCAAAGGCGACAACCCATCGATAACGCGCGACGTAAGCGGAGAAGGAGTACAACAAGGATTGCTAAAATTATTGGAAGGATCGATAATCAACGTACCGCCAAACGGAGGACGTAAGCATCCGGAGCAGAAGATGATAGCGGTGAATACACAGAACATACTCTTTATTTGCGGCGGAGCCTTCGACGGCATAGAGCGAAAAATAGCTCAACGCCTGAACACACACGTGGTGGGGTTCAACGCATTGAACGAGCGCAACGACGTAGATAGAGAGAACTTGCTGCAATATATTGCACCGCAAGACTTGAAATCCTTCGGACTGATACCGGAGATAATCGGACGTCTACCTATATTGACCTACCTAAATCCACTTGATAGAGACGCACTCCGCAGGATACTTACCGAGCCGAAGAACTCCATTATCAAGCAGTATATCAAGCTCTTTGCAATGGACAACGTAACGCTGACCATCAAGCCCGAAGTGTTGGACTTCATAGTAGATAAAGCTGTGGAATTCAAATTAGGAGCGAGAGGATTAAGAGCTATTGCCGAGAGCATAATGATAGATGCGATGTATGAAATACCATCTACCGACAAAAAAGAATTGGTAGTAGACAAAGCCTATGCCGAAGAAAAACTCGGTAAAGCGACATTAAACTTACATTTAGAAGACTGATATATAGATTTTTTACAAAAAAACTTTCACTATATATTTAGTAAAAGATTTTGCCATATAAAAAAAAAGCAGTAACTTTGCATCGCTTTTCGAGTAAAAGCAAATTAGGTTTAATCAAAAAAATTTTAACATTACTAATGGCAACTAAAATCAGATTGCAAAGACACGGTCACAAAGGATATGCCTATTATCACATTGTGATTGCAGACTCAAGAGCACCACGTGATGGTCGCTTCATCGAAAGAATCGGTTCTTACAACCCAAACATGAACCCTGCTGCTATCGACCTTAATTTCGACAGAGCATTATATTGGTTAACAGTAGGAGCTGAGCCAACCGATACAGTACGTAACATACTTTCTAAAGAGGGTGTATTGATGAAAAAGCACCTTTTAGGAGGCGTTAAGAAAGGAGCTTTCACAGAAGCTGAAGCAGAAAAACGCTTTGAAGCATGGAAAGCAAACAAAGTAAAAGCAATTGATGCAATTCGCACAGCAGAGGCATCAAAGAAAGAAGAAAACAAAAAAGTACGCCTTGAGGCAGAAAAAGCTATCAACAAAGCAAAAGCAGAAGAGATAGCAAAGAAAAGAGCAGAAGCTCTTAAAGCACAAGAAGAGGCAGCAAGAGCTGCTGCAGAAGAAGCTGCCGCTGCTGCTAACGAAGCTGCTGAAGGTGCAACAGAAAATGCTGCAGAATAATTTTTCTTCGAAAAACTATTGCTTGAAAAACAGATATAAAAGCCCGAAAGCGAAATTTTTCGGGCTTTTTATGTTTAAAAAAAGACTTGTTTAAAACCCACTCATTTAATATGTTTAATATTATCTGCATTACTATAACCATTTTGTGCGTACTCTCATTAACAGAGCTACTCTACCCTACGCATAAAAATTTCAGTAATCAGATATACCTTATTGCGCTATTTTCCACAGCCTTTTTATCCACTATAAAATACTATTTCGGTCCGGACATATTCATTTATGTTCCTATGTATGAGGAAATTCCAAGAATAGAAGAGATACTTTCGCCCGGATTTAAATCGAAATACGAAATAGGATTTCTAATCTTTTGCAGCATCTGCAACCATTGGTTCGGCCTCAGTTTTTGGTGGATGACGGCGATAATAGACATACTATTCTTTATTGCATTGCATTTGGTGCTCAAGCAATTACCATATCTTCGCACCTTTGCACTCTTTGCAATAATATTATTGGAAACGAACCTGATATTCTTTGAACTAAGGCAATGCTTGGCGGTAACACTATTCACCTTCAGCATGTTAGCCTTCAACAAAGAAAAATATATAATATACGCAGCAACAACAATAGTGGCAATATTGATGCATAAATCAGCATCATTCGTATGCATGATAACACTATTTACATTGCTGATATTAAGATTTAAGCGCACAAACACACTCTTTGCCGTGTCGATGGTATTTATTGTAGTATTTTTAGCAATACCATTAAAAAGCCTGTTACTCACAATGAGTAATTACTTACCCCTCGACGCCAACGTACTCAAATCGATACAAGACCACCTAACAATAGAGCGAAGAGTGCAAGTGATATTTATGATATACGCATTGGTGCTTTATGTAGGATATATATATTTCAGCAGGAAAAAAGAGCTTAAAACGTGGCATGCGGTAGCCGTTTGCGGACTATTATTGATAGCATTATTCTACCAATATTGGTTTTTCATCAACAGATTACGCTCTTACTTCCTACCATTTATTGCGATATATATCATCAATTTAGCAATCAATAACCGAGGTTACCAACCCTTGATAAAGCAGATGTCGGTAGCAGCATTATACTGCCTCTTTTTAGTGAACCTCAGCAACTTATACAAAGGTAATGCAAATCTCAAAAGCGGTATTGCAGAAACCTCTACGATATTTCAATTACGCAACGAAAGTGCCGAATCGATAAAGGCACGCAACATGCAAAAAGCCAAAACCTATTGGCTTACGGAGTACATTGCAAAAGAGTAATAGATTTTTTTTGATAAAAAATTCTAATAAAAAATGCAATCGGGCAACAATAAATAATTCGGCAAAAGAGGAGAAAAAAGTAATGGAAGTATCGGTAATTATAGTCAACTACAACACCACACAGCTGACAAAGAGGGCAATCAACAGCATCTATAGCATCAAATCGGGCTTAAGATACGAAATTATTGTAGTAGACAACGCATCAGACAAAAGCGAAAAAGAGGAGTTGATACACTTTGCCAAGGAGCACGACATCATGCTACATTTGTCGAAAACCAATCAAGGATTCGGTGTGGCGAACAACATAGGAGCGCAATATGCCAAAGGCGAATACCTATTTCTATTAAACCCCGATACCATATTGATAAACAACGCTATAGATATACTATACAACTTTGCAAAAAGTAGAGATATCAAGATTTGCGGCGGCAATCTTTACGATGAAAAAGGCAAGCCGGTGCACTCCTATTGGCAAACGATGCCGGGAGTATTTTTTGAGTTTAGCGCCCTTATCAACAATCTGAATTTAAGATTGAGGTACAGAGGGAGCCATGAGCATAATTTGACCGAAAAACCAATGAAAGTGAGCTATATAACCGGAGCCGACTTGATGATAAAGAGAGAATTGTTTGCAAAGCTCGGAGGCTTTGACAGCAGCTATTTCATGTATTTTGAAGAGACCGATTTACAGCTCAGAGCTCGAAAAGAAGGAGTAGTAGCATGGAATGTACCGGAAGCAAAAATCACCCATCTTGAGAGTCGCAGTACTCAAAACATAGAGAAAAAAAGCAAACTCTTTTACGAATCGAGAAAGAGATATTATAATAAGAACAAAAGTGTAGCAAGTGCAAGAATAGCTAACACTATATTGAGTATCAATTGCATATTGAGGCGCGCATTATTCTTCATCGTCGGAAACGAAGAGAAGTTGGAATTATGGCGCACAATACAAGAAAACGTACGATAACATGTTGATAATCACAGGAACATATCCTCCTCGCAGATGTGGAGTAGGCGATTATTGTTACAACCTGATAAATACGGATACAGCCCGAGAATCAGGTTGGCAGGTCTATACTACCGACTGTTGGAATATCAGCAATATCAAGCAGATAACAAAAGAGATAAGCAAGATAGACTTTGACATAGCAAACATACAATACCCTACAATGGGCTACAGCACGAGCATCACTCCACACCTTATTGCTCTGTATATCAAATACATTTTACGCAAACCGATAATTACTACCATACACGAATATTCACGACTGGGATGGAAAGGGCGTTTGGCGGCAAAAATATTTTTCAGAAGTTCGGAGCACACCATATTCACGACGGAAGTAGAGCGACAATTTGCTATAAAGAAGAACGGATTTCTAAAAAAGAGATCATCAATAATCAAGATATTCAGTAATATTGACCAAGCCGACACTATCAACCCGATAGAAGAACGCACAAAAGATATAGGATACTTCGGCTATATACGTCCCGACAAAGGCATCGAAACATTTATAGAGATCTGCAATAAGATAACGAAAAGAGAGAAAGAGTGTAAGATGTACATTATGGGGCAGACACAAGAAGAATTTCGCTGGTATTACGAGCCGATAATAGAGCGTGTAAAAAACAGCAACATAGAATTGATACTGAACAGAAGTGCGAAAGAGGTAGCTAACATACTGTCGAACACCAAGATAGCCTATTTACCATATCCCGACGGACTAACAGAAAGGCGCGGATCGTTTTTAGCGGCACTCCTCAACAGATGCATAATAGTGAGTAGTGCAGGCACATTCACCACAGATAAGATGAAAAAAGCCTTCACACTCTGTACAGAAGAAACAGCCGAAGAGGTACTCATTAATATATTAAACGACATAGACAACAGAGGCGCACAACAGAAAGTACTGACAGCAAATAGCGAGCTATATATTGAAAAAGAGATACCCCAATCATGGGAGAGCGTGGCACTGCAGTACAAAAAGATTATTACGAAAAAATGAATTCAATATGTATAGCAACATATAACGGGGAAAAATATATAGAAGAGCAACTACATTCTATATTAAGTCAGATATCGGAAGACGACGAAGTGATAATATCCGACGACTCGTCCACCGATAGAACCTTAAAGTTGATAGAATCGATAGCAGACCCGCGAGTAAAGATATATCATGCAGATTATCATCATTTTAAATGGAATTTTGAGAACGCATTGAGGCATGCCTGCGGAGATATTATCTTTTTATCAGACCAAGACGACGTATGGATAGAGGGGAAATACAGAGCCTGTTTGGAAGCCCTGAAAGAGTACGACCTGGTATGCACCAACTCCATCGTGGTTGACTCCGAATTACGCCCGCTCATACCGGACTTTTTTAAATATTATCATTCCGGGAAAGGGATAATAAAGAACTCTCTGAAAAACACCTATTTCGGTGCATGCCTTGCATTTAAGAGGCGGGTAAAAGAGGCGGCCCTACCCTTTCCGAAAACGATGGAGATAGGGCATGATATATGGATAGGATTGGTAGCGGAGAGCATCGGCAAAGTAAAATTTATCGACACACCATACCTGCTCTACCGAAGGCATGCCAACGCACTGACAAACGTGCTCAACAACCTGAGCAACCGTAGCAGTCGCCCCTTCATCACAAAAGTAACAAGCAGATTTATAGTATTATACAACATACTAAAATTCAATATAAACAAGAAGAATAATGACAGATAATCTGGTATCTATAATAACACCATTATACAATGGAGAGAGATTTATATCACAAACCATAGAGAGTGTGTTACAGCAAACATACCCACATTGGGAGATGATAATAATCAACGACGGCTCGAAAGACAATAGCGAAGAGATAGTAAAACGCTACCTCGAGCAAGACTCCAGAATAAAGCTATTAAGTCAAGCCAACGCCGGCTCGGCAGCAGCGAGAAATAACGGAATACGCCATGCCAACGGCAGATATATCGCATTATTAGATGCTGACGACGTATGGGAACCAATATTCCTTGAGAGTCAGTTGGCACTGATGCAAAAGCACAACGCCACCCTTGTATACGGATCTCACAAAAGAATAGACGAGAACAACAACGAATGCCTATCGCCATTTATCGTTCCGGAACACGTAACATATACCGACATCCTAAAAACCTGCTCTATATCCTGCCTTACAGGGCTTTACGACAGCAAAAAATACGGCAAGATATATCTGAACGAAGAGTTTCGTTCGCTACGCGACGACCATATTTATTGGCTTGAGATATTAAAAAAATGTGGCGAAGCATGGGGAAATAAAGAGATTATTGCATCATATAGAATATTAAGTACATCTACAACACACAACAAACTAAAAGTAATAATACCACAATTTAAAGTATATTACAAATGCGAGAAATTGGGCTTGATAAAGAGTATCTATTACTTGATGAATTGGGCATTCTACGGATTTTTAAAATACAGAAAATAAAGGGATAGACCGATATATTCCCGTTTTCCCGAAACGGAAAAAGATGGCAGAAAAAAGATATATTATCAACGCTTCGATAGTGACCTACCACACCCCGGTGGAAGAATTACAAAAAGTGGTAAGTACCCTTTTAAAGAGCGGCTGTGTAAAGCGTATTTTATTGATTGACAACAGTGAAAATCGAAACGAGCAGTACGGCACTATAGAAGGGGCGGAATGGATTTGGAACGGGAGAAACATCGGATACGGGGCGGCACACAACATAGCCATACGCGAAACGCTACGCAGCGGAGTAGAGTATCATTTGGTGATTAATAGTGATATAGAATTTAACCCTGTGATACTTAGCGAACTCGCCGAATATATGGAAGCGCACAAAGATATTGCACAAATAATGCCCAAAGTACTCTCACCTGACGGCAGCAATCAGCATTTAGCTAAACTATTACCCACGCCTTACGACCTGATAGCAAGGAGGTTTTTGCCGAAAACATTAACGCAAAGCAGAACACGACATTTTGAGTTACATCAATTATCCGACAGCGGAATTTACGACATACCATACCTCTCGGGATGCTTTATGCTACTCAGAGCAGACGCTCTGAAGAAAGTAGGAATTTTTGACGAACGATACTTCATGTATCCGGAAGACATAGACTTAACACGCCGTTTACACAAATATTTTCGCACCATATATTATCCGAAAGTAAGCATAATACACAACCACCGAAGAGCATCATACCACAACATCCGATTGCTTAAAATACATATCGTGAATATGATAAAATACTTCAACAAATGGGGGTGGATAATAGACCGAGAGCGACAAAGAGTAAACAAGAGCGTAATGGAAGAGATAGAAAAGAGTAAAAAGATATGAAAATCACCTTATTACCACCGGCATATTTAGGCAGCATATACTATTATGCATGTTTAACGGGAGGAATCACCCTCACCGATGCCCATTCTCATTACATCAAGCAAACCGCGGCAAACAGGTGTAATATACTGACATCCAACGGCATTCAAACATTAAGTATACCGGTAGAGAAGAGTGAAAAAACAGCTATAAAAGATATAAAGATATCCACACACGACAATTGGCAACAGCTACATTGGAGAGCATTGGAATCTGCTTACAATTCGTCACCATTTTATGAATTTTTTTGCGACGAATACCGACCATTTTTTGAAAAAAAGTGGACATTTTTATTAGATTTCGACATAGAAATAGAGAAAAAAACGCTTGAACTATTAAATTATAAAGAGGTAAACATCGAATTATCAACACGATACATAGAAGAGGGAGAAGATACAATAATAGATTTGAGAAAAGAGTTACAACCTAAAAAATTTGATGTATCTTTGCATAACGAATTGACGTTGCCCTACTATCAAGTATTTGATAATAAGTACGGGTTTACACCGAATTTAAGCATAGTGGATTTGTTATTCAACATGGGTAATGAATCGAAGATATATATCAAGAAAATACAAAAAACAATATAACATAAAATAATAACCAAAAAAAATCTTATAGACATGGAACAAAACATTGATTGGGGAAGTCTTGGTTTCGGCTATGTACCAACCGACTATAATGTACGTTGCACATATACAAACGGTGCATGGGGAGAATTACGTGTAGAGAGCAAACCGACACTCGAGATGCACATATCAGCAGCAGTACTTCACTATGCACAAGAGTGCTTTGAAGGATTGAAAGCATTCCGTGGTAAAGACGGTAAAGTACGTATTTTCCGTATAGAAGACAACGGAAGACGTATGCAAGACTCATGCCGTGGTATCAAGATGCCGGAATTCCCACTCGACAAATTCAAAGAGGCAGTAATCAAAGTAGTAAAACTCAACGAGAAATTCATACCACCATATGAAACAGGCGCATCACTCTATATACGTCCTGTATTATTCGGTACCACTCCACTTGTAGGAGTAAAACCTGCATCAGACTATGAATTTGTAGTATTTGTAACACCTGTAGGACCATATTTCAAAGGCGGATTCCAAGCTACACCATTTATGCTCAGTCGCAAATACGACCGTGCGGCACCTCTTGGCACCGGTAACCTCAAAGTAGGCGGTAACTATGCAGCCGGTATGACAGCAACAGTAGAGAGCCACGATATGGGATATTCTGCAGTATTCTACATCGACCCTAAAGAGAAGAAATATATCGATGAGTGTGGAGCAGCAAACTTCTTCGCTATTAAAGGCAACTCATATATCACACCAAAATCCGACTCTATCCTCCCTTCTATCACAAACAGAAGTTTACGTGCGATAGCGGAAGACCTTGGAATGACAGTAGAGCAACGCCACATTGAAGTAGAGGAGCTCGGCACATTTGACGAAGCGGGAGCATGCGGTACTGCAGCTGTAATTTCTCCTGTAGCTAAGATTGTAGATATCGACAATAACAAAGTGTACGAATTCTGCAAAGACGGCAAACCGGGTCCTAAATGTACATTACTTTACAACACTCTTCGCGCTATTCAATACGGCGAAAAAGAAGATAAATTCGGTTGGAATACTATTGTAGAATTTTAATTGAATATAAATACTAATTAAAATAAAGGGGCTATGTTGTAATAAAGAATTACGGCATAGCCTCTTTATTTTATGTTTCATAGTCTATTATAAGAATAGGCTCACAAAACGCCTCCCGCAAAGGCGACAATCTTAACAACGCAATGGCCGAAAACTTCGTTATAAAGGGCTTCAGACTGGTATTTTATATCTTACCAATTTTTACTGGACAGCAATAATTTTCAAAACAATAATGACAGCTGAAACAGCATTCCATCGTTGGAGCTAAAGTAAGATGCATACTTGAATTTTCTGCACGTTGTTGTAAAATAACAGATTTAAATATCAGAAATTCATCAGTATCATTATTAGTAATAATCCTATTTAATTCTAACGCATTTTTAATATCAACTTCATCATCTTCAAACACTAAATCCGTATTACAATCACCAGACTGTTTTAATCTTACGTATAAATCTTCATCTAACTCCAAAAAACAATTAGACAAAGTATTATAAACGAAGAAATGATTATTATCTTCAAAAATAAACGAATATCTAGATTTTTTCATAGAAATATATTTTTATATAGTTTTCAAAAGCAAAGGTAATGCTTATTTAGTTTACACACAATAAAAAAATATATAAATTACTATAAAAA
>SAMEA3663028__coassemble_60_pt1 | contig 63279 bp, 44 predicted proteins | sample SAMEA3663028__metabat2_high_PE_039 | metagenome-assembled genome bin SAMEA3663028 (sample SAMEA3663028) | pig gut metagenome | biome: pig gut; feature: pig-associated habitat; material: faeces | place: France | collected 2012 | reverse complement strand
AGAGTACAAAAGTTGTAATAAAAACAATTAATGCCTGTATTATAGAGAATTTCTTACGAAAAAGTAATACAAAAGACAAGTAACCAATACCTATTACCGATTTCAAAAAATTAGCAAAGTGAAATTCAGAAAATTTAGATTCAAACCCCCAACAAATTACAAAAGCAATAACGAGAGCCAATAATAGTCCTAAATACTTTTTTCCAATTAAATTTTTCATAATCACCTTGATTTAAAATACTATACAATCAATATAACAGTCTGACATAGCGATAATACATAAAATATCTATGTCAGACTCTAATGCTAAAAGCATAAGAACAAAATAATATATACAAAAAAATTTTCATGTCGCAAAGGTAAAAAAAAATTATAAATAAAAAATAATTTATAACAATTTTCATATCAAGTGACTAATATTGCTTATTTCTATGATATAGGATGAATTCTGATGGCAACGGTCAATATTTTCTAGACCGGAGCGGCAAAACCTGGAATTCCCTCTATTTGACGGAGTGCAGCAGCATCCTATGGATGTATAAAATCTGATGGTTTCATATTCTCATTATTATATTGAACTCAATGCAAATGCGACAAGTAGGGCGATAATAAAACTTGCAAGTGAGCCAAGCAAGACATACTCGGTTATTTTAATCTCCTTTGCTTTATTCAAGTCGTCAAAGCGGGAAACAGACTTGGCGGCCAAGAGAAAGCCCACAGCTTCGATGTTACCTGTTATTACAAATGTCAGAATGAGGACCCTCTCAATATAACCAATCCATTCTCCAGCCCTTGGCATGCCTTGTCCCTGCATATTGATAGTTTGAAATAACAAGCATTTTTAGTTGTTTTTAAGAAAAAACACCGTATAAGGTTGTCAAAAGAAGGCTTCATCTATATTTTGCAATCTATATTTTGCAATTTGAGCTTTCATGCGATAGACAATCTTTGACGATTGTTTGTCAGGATATACACCTCTTTTGGTTGCTTTTGAATTATGACATAGTAACGTCGTGCTATCCGAACAATCAGGTCATAAGATTCATGGCATCCACATTCTTGTCCAATACACGTATCGCTGCATTCTGACCAACGACTATTCACCAACCAACAAATTATGGTAGCACTACATGCATATATAGTTATAGAGAGTATATTTGATAAATTGTAAATATTGTACTCTATATAATCCGCTAAATAATAGAGTACAAAAGTTGTAATAAAAACAATTAATGCCTGTATTATAGAGAATTTCTTACGAATTGCATTAAACTTTCAAACTATCTCTGTCAAGCAAAAACTCATATATGTTCATAAACGCCACACCATTTTCGTCTTGATAACGCTTTATCTCCATATACTATTGAATATTTTTGCGTATATACGCATTTTTATTCAGTAAAGGTAGTAAATAATTTTCATTCACCAAGATTTCGGAGCACAAAAAAGCCCGCACGGCTGTGTGAAGTGCACCCCAAAAGTTAGACACAAAACTTTTGGGGTGCACTTCAGTGATGCCATGCGGGCTTAATTTTTTATCAACTATTCGAGCCAGATAGCGAGCGAGGCTTCCGCTTGCTGATGGAGCATACCAAGACCATTTTTTATTACTGCTTTTTTATCGATACCAAACTGCAAAAACGGGGTTACCTCCGGGTTATAAATCACATCATATAATATATGGCTTGAAGAGATGGCATGATACGGTATTATCGGGTACACATCGCTATCGGGATACATACCGAGCGAAGTAGTATTGATAATAGCCTTATGCTTTTTTATCACATCCGAAGTCACCTCTCTATATCCTATAGTATTGATATTAGGCACTCTCGACACTATGGTGAAATCTATTTTATGCTTTTTAAGTATATACTGCACAGCTTTTGAGGCACCGCCATTACCGAGCACGAGCACCTTTACCCTATTATTGGGCAAAAGGGGTAAAAAGGTATTCTCAAACCCTTTACAGTCGGTATTATACCCGATAAGAGCATCATCTTTTACCTTGACGGTATTCACTGCTCCGATAGTGAGAGCCTCGTCGGTTATAGATGTTAGATAGGGCATAATCTCTTGTTTATAAGGCATTGTTACATTAAAGCCATCGAGATTATTATCAAAAGCGAAATCTATTATTCGCTCAATATTGGGCAAGTCATAAAGTTTATACTCCGCATCGACTCCCATCTCCAAAAATCTTTTGTTTAAATATTTGGCAGAAAAAGAGTGAGCAAGACTTCTGCCAACTAATCCAAATTTTTTTGTTTGCATTGTTTTTTTCTTTTAATAAGATACTTAACAGTGTAAAACAAAAGCACAACAGCCAGTACAGCGATGATTAAATAACCGATTTCGTGGGAATACTTGTAGATAAGATCCATATTATCGCCTACTATGTAACCGATAAGGGCGAGTACTACATTCCATATTCCGGCACCGAGCACGGTAAAGCCCATAAAAGAGAATAGAGGCATACGAGCCAACCCGGCAGGTATTGATATCAGCTGACGGATACCGGGGATAAGGCGACCGATGAAGGTAGACACCTTACCATGGTCGTTAAAATAATTTTCCGCTTTACGGATTTTATCGCTGTTCAACAAACAAAGATGTCCCAATTTACTGTCGGCAAACTTATAGATGATAGTTCTACCGAGGGTCATCGACAAGAAATAATTCACCAAGGCTCCGATAAGTGAGCCTAAAGTAGCAAATAAGATTATTAGGATAATATTCATTTTTGAGCCCGGCAATACGGATACCGCCGCTGCAGGGGGAACCACTATCTCGGATGGAAACGGGATAAAAGAGCTCTCGATTGCCATCAAGCCCGCCACTGTATAGTAGTTCATATTTGCACTATACCAATTCGTAATCTTTTGTATATAACCTGCTTCCGTGGTTATCGTATCTGCAGGTGTTGCATTTTCGGCACTAACAACGCTTACAATGGTAAGAAGCAGTAAAAATGTAATAAATCGTTTAATAATGGTATATTTCATAACTCTTTTTTATTTATTATTTGTTTTGCCTCCGGGAAAAGGGTGTAAAAATCATTGTAAAGATTGCTATCATATTCAGTGGCAATCTTCAAATATTTGTATGAATTTTCAATATCGTTTTCTGAATAGAAAGATACGGCAAGGCAGAAAGCCACGGCATCGGAAGGGTTATCTTCGAAAGTCTGTATCAGAAAGGGTATCGCCTTTTTATAGTTCGACGAATTGAAAAAAAGTATACCAAGTGAAGAGATATAACGTAAATTATATGGGTGTTCGGCATATAGACTTTCAAACAACACAAAAGCTTTTACGTCTTTCCCCGAGCAGAGATATAATTCTGCCAAATTACTCTGTATCAATTCTATATTCGGATGGTCTTCGTTGAACTTCTCGAGTAGCGAAATTGCCTCCGCTTGGTGTGAAGTATTGAATAGTGCCCGCGATTTTTTTACTATCAAGTCAAAATCAAGAGGCTTCATATCGAGGCAGATATCAATATATTTTAGTGCTTCGGCAAACTGTTCCAGCACAAAACAAATTGATATATATAGCTTTACCGAGTAATAAGGGTATTTATTATCTTGAAAAATTTCAGACAAAATCTTTTTCGCCTTTTGCATATTCCCTTTTACGTAATAAGAGCGGGCATATTCCGTCTTTATATCCTCATTATCAGGGAAAAATTTCAATCCGATATTGAGGAAATGAAGGGCATGATCGGGGAAAAAATTCTCATTAAAAACGGCGCCGATTTTTTCGATAGAAGAGGAGAGATCTTTTTGATTATTCTCCTTAAGTAAATAATATTCAAAGGCGATTTTTGCTTTATCGGGGCATAAATTATGAGCATAGCTCTCTGCGAGAATAGAAAGAACCATAGGGGAGTTTACCTCTTCCATATCCGGAACAAGGGAGATAACCTTATCATAATCGCCGCTAAAAAAAGCCAATACCGGATAATAATCTTTTAGAGCTTGCTTATCGGGATACAAAGTTACGAAGTAGTCGAGGGCTTTTTGAGCCATATCTTCATCTTCGATATATATAAAAGAGTTTAGAATTACCTCGCAATCGTCGTAATCTACGTAAGAATATTTACCATTCTCCACCATTTTTTCGAACTTGCGCAATATTTCTATTATATCATCATCCAAATCTTTATATCTCGAATCCAAACTCATTACAATATTATTATGTCAACTACCAAAAAACCAAAAAAGAGACTTCATCACTCTATCTTTCTAAGTACGAGGGCGGAGCGAGCCGGGATATAGACCTTAAGCCACTCTTTATTTTTAAGATGCGAAGGCATAGTACGGTGCTCTACGCTATTGTCGGAAAATCCGAAGCCGCCGAATTCAACGCTATCGGTATCGAGTACCACATCATAAGTACCCTTTTTGACGAGGATACCATAGTCGGCAAACGACTTATTAGGGTTGAAATTGAAGATAAAGATAAGGTCTTTACGCTTGAAAGCCACGAGTTGATCGCCCTCATTATCCCAAATTTTCTCAATGAGCGATTCGGAGAATTTACGTTCTTCGGTAATCAGGCTCAGCATCGCTTTATCGAAGCGGGCAAGGTCGGCATAATGGAGGTCTTCTCTATCCTCGAGCGACCATTGACGGCGGGCGTATTTATACGACCAACCATTACCCTCACGCGGAAAATCGATCCACTCCGGATGCCCGAATTCATTGCCCATAAAATTGAGGTAACCGCCATTTATTGTAGCGAGGGTAATAAGGCGAATCATCTTATGGAGAGCGATACCACGATTTACCAAAAGCGTTTCATCACCCTTTTTCATATGCCAATACATATCGGAGTCGATAAGACGGAAAATAATTGTTTTATCCCCCACGAGGGCTTGGTCGTGCGATTCGGCATAAGAGATGGTTTTCTCACCGGCGCGGCGATTAGTCATCTCATAGAAGATATGGCCTGCTTTCCAATCTTCGTCTCTCACCTCTTTGATATAACGAATCCAGAAGTCCGGAATACCCATTGCGAGGCGATAGTCGAAACCGATACCGCCATCGGAGAAAGGCACAGCGAGTTCCGGAAGTCCGGACATCTCTTCGGCAATAGTTATAGCATCGGGTTTAACCTCATGGATAAGTTTGTTAGCAAGAGTGAGATAGCAGATAGCATCGCCATCTTGATTAAGATTGTAATAGTCGCTATAATTGGTAAAATCCTGGCCGAGGCCATGATTACGATAAATCATAGAAGTTACGCCATCAAATCGGAATCCGTCGAATTTATACTCTTCAAGCCAGAATTTACAGTTAGAAAGCAGGAAGTGTAAAACCTCATTCTTGTTGTAATTAAAGCAGAGTGAGTCCCAAGCGGGATGTTCACGTCGCTCACCGCCATGGAAATATTGATAAGGGGTGCCATCGAAACGGGCAAGACCCTCCACCTCATTTTTCACGGCATGAGAGTGCACGAGGTCCATAATAACTGCTATATTATTCTTATGAGCCTCATCAACAAGCTGTTTAAGTTCATCCGGAGTACCGAAGCGGGAAGAAGCCGCAAAGAAATTCGACACATGGTATCCGAAAGAGCCATAATAAGGGTGCTCTTGAATAGCCATTATTTGGATGCAGTTGTACCCCGCTTTCACGATGCGAGGCAACACATTGATACGGAACTCATCATAAGTGCCTATTCTCTCCTCTTCAGTGGCCATACCGATATGGCATTCATAAATTTTCAAAGGGGAAGTAGTAGGGCGGAATTTACGTATTTTAAATTTATATGGATTTTCAGGCATCCAAACCTTAGCAGAAAAGATATGAGTAACAGGGTCTTGCACCACATATCTTGCCCAAGCGGGGATACGCTCGCCCTCACCGCCATTCCATACGATGATAAATTTATAGAGGTCGCCATGCTTCAACATGCGCTCGCCGACCTTTAATTCCCAAATACCATTATCTTTTCTTTCGAATTTGAATTTATCATTCTTTTGCCAGCCATTGAAATCTCCTATCAAATAGAGCTCCGTAGCATTAGGAGCCCACTCACGAATTACCCAGCTACGCTTAATTTTATGCATTCCGAAAAAGAGGTAACCGGAAGCAAAATCCGAGAGAGTTTTATTCTCCTCGCCCAGCAGCTCCTGCTCTTTACGCACCGCATAATCATGACGGCCGGTAATAGCAAACTCAAAAGGCTGCAAATAAGTATCATCTTGTAATATTTTAAGACTACTCATAATCGTATAGCTTAATATTTCGTTGTTTAAGAATTTCTATTTTTTGTATAGCTTTGGATTTTTGATTTATAGCCTTAGAGTATATAGATAATATGTTAGCAAATTGATACGTTGTATAAAAAATTTCTTTTTCCGTGCCGTTGAGGTAATAGACATAAGGATTTTCTCCCTTCAGGGTGATGCGTATTTTCCGATCGGCATTAGCGGCAATATACTCATCAATACCATTTAGGTAGGTGCTATCGACGATAATAACCTCCTTATATTCGCTCTCATCGAGTTGAAAATCAGAGATATTCTCGGAAGGGATAACGGGGGTTTCTACAAAGAAAGAGTCGACGGAAACCTTGAGTTGATTATGGTGTGCACGAGCACCATAGTAGAACGAAGTAATTGTAACAGCCCCGTTTTCATCAACGGAAGGCTTTAGGTAACAGCGACTTGTATTCCGCTCGGTAGTAAGTATACGATGCTCGTAAGTACCTATATCTTGATATAATGTATCTTTGTAAAATTTAAAGAATTTCACTAAAGAATCGAGCTTATATTGGGCAATTTCAATAACGGAGTCGAGCATCGGGATAGAAGTTACACACTGCTTCATTTGGATTTCCCAACGTAAAGTGTCGGCAATTCTGCGATTTTCAATCTCTTTCGGGAACAAAATAGCCACGGAATCAAGCATTGTAAGGGCAAGAGTATCATTACCGGCTGCATAATAACACTTACTTTGCTCTATATAATACTCTGCATTTTTTCTCACTCCTCCACAAGAAGTAAGCAAAAATAATAACAAAGCCAAACTAATACTATATTTCATGAATTTTACCATTAAATAATTTGCAAAGGTAAGAATTATTTTTGATATAGACCTAATTTTCAATAAAAAAAGCATAGCAAAAAGAATAGGCTGACACTTTTAAAATAGAATCTACGTAAAAATTAAAGCCATATCACATTACGAATGGTTTATCCACCCGACAAGGGCATATAGCGGAACATTTTTCATCCACTCTTGAAAGATGTATTGGCATAAGGACAGACACAGACCTTTTAGACCTTCGTTGTCTTTGGCAAACTGCGCAAGCGACTTTTGGTGATTCCTTATGATAAATTCGTCCTCGATTCGCAGATTCTCTTAAAACATTATTGCCGTTAAAGGTAAAAATATCGTCAAAAAGCAGTAAATTTGCAACGTAAATAGTTGTTGCATCCCGAACATACAAAGTGCTGTACACCCAATATGCTCTGATGCTTACATCAACCGAAGTTGTAACATCCGACATACAAAGTGCTGTACACCGCGGGAACGATAGATAAAATATATTTCTCTTAAATTATATGGAAAACAATAATAAAGAAACGCTGCTACGCAAGCCGGAATGGCTGAGATTAAAACCATGTAATGCACCACATTATGCCGATGTATCTCATATTGTACGCGACCATGCGTTACACACTATATGTGCGAGCGGACGCTGTCCGAATCAAAACGAATGTTGGAGTCGCGGCACCGCCACATTCATGGTGATGGGGGATATCTGCACTCGTGCTTGCAAATTCTGCGCCACCAATACCGGCAAACCGCTACCTCTCAACCCTAAAGAGCCTGAGAACGTGGCAGAATCAATTCACCTTATGGCACTGAAGCACTGCGTTATCACCTCCGTTGACCGTGACGACCTACCTGATGCCGGTGCCGAGCATTGGACAAAAATAGTTAAAGCCATCAGAGAGAAAAACCCCGATACCACCATAGAACTTCTCATCCCGGACTTCGACGGCAGAACGGAGCTCATCGATAGCATCATAGAGGCAAAACCGGACATTATCGGGCATAATATAGAAACCTGCCGCAGTATGACACCAAAAGTACGCAGCAAAGCCACTTACGACACGTCATTAAAAGTACTAAATCTTATTGCCTCAAGAGGGATGATATGCAAAAGCGGTATTATGGTGGGCATCGGGGAAACCGACGATGAAGTGATAGAAACCATGCAAGACCTTAGAAATGTGGGCTGTAACATATTCACTATAGGGCAATACCTGCGCCCGACTCGCAACCACTACCCGGTGGACCGCTACGTGCATCCCGACACTTTTGAGATGTACAAAACCAGAGGTCTTGAGATGGGATTCGACTACATCGCTTCCGCCCCGATGGTTCGCTCTTCTTATCTTGCCGACAAAGCCGTTTCCGCCGTTAGAAACAGGATGGCAAAAGATTGAAAAAGAACGATATAAAAAATAGCGAAAGGTTCGAACAAAAAAAACATTATAGATTATGAACGATATAGAAGTAGTGGATTTGGGACGTATCAACTACGAGGATGCCCTTGCAAAACAGCAATATTACGCCGAAAAGGTGCAAACCGAACATCCCTACAGAGCCTATATTTTACTCTGCGAGCACGACCACGTCTACACCCTTGGCAAGCATGGGCATGAAAACAACATGTTGGTAAACAGCGATTTTCTCAAGAGCATAGGAGCGAGTTTTTACAAAATCGACCGTGGGGGCGACATCACCTATCACGGGCCGGGACAACTTGTAGTATATCCGATATTGAACTTAAACAACTGGAATATAGGCGTTAAGAAATATATCGACGGGATAGAAGAGAGCATCATAAGGTTGGTAAGCAGATACGGCATATCAGCCGGAAGGAGCCATGGGGCAACGGGAGTGTGGATAGGCAACGCCAAAATCTGCGCTATCGGCGTCAAAGTGCTCCATTTCATCACCTACCACGGTCTTGCTCTTAACGTCAATACCGACCTGAAATACTTCAGTTATATCAACCCCTGCGGCTTTGTCGACAAACAAGTATGCTCCCTTGCAAGCCTCACTCACCACCCCATCGACATGTCCACCGTCAAAACCCAATTCATCGAAGAATTCAAAAAATGCTTTTTAGGAGGAAAGTAAAATGGAATGTCGATAATGACAAACGTGGCTTGTAGAGAATATACTAAGAGATTAAATGAAAAAGAGAATATTAACAACAAAACAAGGTTAATACTTCAAGAGAAATATCAACCCTGTTTTGTTGCTAAAAAATATTATTTACAGGACAGAAATAATATTTTTTAAATATTTTCTATCTAAGTTTTTATACAAATATATAATAGTTTGACTGATAATCAATCTAATTTTTAGTACAACGTTTTTTCTTTTTATTTAAATCTAACTTGAAGATTAATTTTCAAGAAATAATTCCCGTTTTCCGGATACAACCAACCAAATAAAAATGGTTTTACGGGTTTTCCGGTTTTTGGATTAAGTTTTTCATGACCCGGATTATTCTCATCCTCTCCGGTTGCAGGTTGTTCCAAGCGTGTTGCATTCAGCAAATACTGACGGAAGCGATTAAGCTCATAAATATGGTAACACACAATATTTCCATCTTTCTTAACCACTATTTGCCCTCCGTCGGCATCATAGAAACCTCTCCATGGCGTTTCCGGCGTCATTCCCATTGCTACTTCTTGCAAGAAACGAGCAATCTTAATTTCGTAAACAGAGTAATTTTCTTCTATTCGATAATCTAATGGATTTTGAATGTTCAATTCTTTAATTATATCTACCCATGATGTTATGCTTTTTGAGTACCTTAATAACAATGCATTTGCAAGAATTATAGGCAATTCACCATCAATAATCCTAAGATTTTGCGCAAGGCATTTTGATTGAATACTATTAAAAGAGATAGATCCTCCAAGTTCAATAATTTTTGCTATTCGAGCGGAAATCTTATTCTTAGAGTAAGTTTCAGCATTAAATTTATCACAATCCACATTTACACCTTCCGGAAACTCAACTTTATAAATGAAATTAGTACCTGCACCGGCGTTAAACAATGTGGATTGTTTACCTATGAATGACTTGATGCTGAAACCAAGTGTATGAGCCATACCATTGTGGAAATCTTCTATGGATATTGTAATATCACGCTTATGACCAATATCTTTAATTGAGGATATTTTCAATTCTTGCATAAAAGATTGAGTGTGTGGATATGGTACGACACCTTTTTGATGCTGCAGACCATCTAAAAGCATATCTGCATTTTTGGCGAATTGTTCCACAGACATAGTAAATTCATCAATTTCGCCTGTCGAATCATTCTTGATTTTGATTATGATGCGGTCATCGGCTCGTAGATATTGATTATCACTATTAGCTTCTTTGCGAAGAATAGCGAGTATTTTATAAAACTCATTTGGAATAGCTGTCAATGTATCATCGGCAACATCCATTCTACCGGAAGCAAGCAATCTTAGAAATACATATATTTCGCTCCATTCTCCGATATTTCCTTTCAATTGGGTATCACTCATAAAGAAATTATTTTTTTTAAAGATAAAACATTAAGTAACTGTTGTGCGGTTGCCTGAATAGCAGGCACTGCAACGGAATTTCCGAATTGTTTATATGCCGATGCGTCAGCAACCGGAATACGAAATACAGGCGACCCGTCGCCGAGGTCATAAACAGGATAACCTTGAAGTGCTCCCCATTCACGAGGAGTCATTCTACGCCAACCATCCTTATTATACTCGCCTTTGATACGAGTAGTAGGAGTGAGATCGGTTTGGCGAGTATCGATAACAATATTGCGTTCTCGTCCCATACCACCTACTACAATGGCATTTGCAACTTCATTGTCACCAACAATAGCATAACCGAATCCGTTTCCCTTACTTTCATGGCGAGCCTTGTGGCGTATAAGTGTGTCAACATATGTTGTTGATAGATAATACTTGGATGGTACGGGATCTTTCTCTCGAATATCTATGAAATGTTTTGTCACTTCTTTTTGTTCCGGATAAGTAAAATCTTCCGGCTTAATACCGAGGTCTTTACGGAAACCGACAATGTATATACGTTCACGATGTTGTGGAACTCCAAAATACATTGCGTTAACGATTTCCGGTTTTGGTACTACATAACCAACCTCATCCAATGTATTGAGGATAGTTTTCAAAGTTTTCCCCTTATCGTGAATCATTAATCCTTTAACATTTTCAAGAAAAAATGCTTTTGGTTGCTTTCTACGAAGTATTTCGGCAACATCGAAAAAAAGTGTTCCTCGAGTTTCTTCAAACCCTAATCTTTTACCTGCTAATGAAAAAGCTTGACAAGGAAAACCTGCGCAAAGAATATCAAAGTTATTAGGAATATAACTCTTTGTATTTTCCAAAGTTATATCACCGAAAGGAACTTCACCATAATTAGCAAAATAGGTTTTTTGTGCTTGTTCATCCCATTCCGATGAAAACACGCACTGTCCGCCAAGGTTTTGCAAAGCCATTCTAAAACCACCTATTCCGGCAAATAAATCAATGAACGTAAACTTCGGATTTTCCGGTCCCGGGAACGGAACTTCAAGTAAATCTTTAAATAGAGAATATTGAAAAGCAACAGGCTCACTTGCACAACATTCATCACACTGATTATTTTTAATAGATTTTTTATTTAACCATGCATCAATGAGTTCTCGGGACTTAAGTTGATAAATTTGACCATACTTTGAATCTCGCAGCATAAAAGCATGTGTAACAATAGCAAGTTGAACGGAAAATGGAATAATTTCCCCATCATCATATGTTGTACGCTCATCGTATATTTGAATAGGACCGGCTTTTTTTAAACCTAAATCCATTAAAGTGAAAGATTGTCTATCTTTTGCCATTTCTTAATTCTGTAAGAAGGTTATTCAATGTTTGCTCTCGAAATTTTGATTTTAATTTGCATTGCCAAATCTCGATAACATTCCATCCGAGTTCATGCAATTTAGTATAATTTGTTTTATCACGCTCTATGTTCCCCGAAATTTTGGCGAGCCAAAAATCATGATTTGTCTCAGGGATTGTGGCATACTTGCAACCGGGATGTCCGTGCCAAAAGCAGCCATTAATAAAAATAACCGTTTTGTATTTTGGAAGAACTATGTCAGGCTTGCCCGGCAAATCTTTACGGTAAAGTCTATAACGAAAACCATGAGAAAACAAGAATTGTCGTACAACAACTTCAGGCTTGGTGTTTTTACCTCTAACGTGCGACATACAACGTTTTCGTTGTTCTTTTGATAATACATCAGTCATTTTTAATAATTATGCGAAAAAATACTCCGACATCTGGCAATAAACACCAACGCCATTTGCGTCATACACGTTGTAGAATTCTTCATTAAGCTAATTCCCGTGTTCAACCTATTAGTTATTAAATGCAAGTTTACCTTTATCATATTCAATGAAATACTTTAAAGGAGAACAAATATTATGCAACTATAAATGTATTTCCCTTAAAAAGTTTCCGGTAATATTGACATTATAATTTTTCCTATTATTTGGTCATTCTCTGAATTATTTACTTGGATTGCAAAGTTACAAAATTATGCAAAACAAAATTCAAACTAAAAAAAATTTCTTAATTCGTTATTTTATACATTACCTCATAACGTTTTACAAACCTCTTAAAAAATTGAAGAATCAGTAACATAAAATATTTTATCCTCCAATTAATTTTTCTCTATGTTTTTCTAAAAATTTTTTATTTGGCATAAATTTCTCCGGAAGGGTAAGTTTCTCTCCTTCGTACTTAGAAAAATAAGATTTTACAGTAGCATTTGTATAATAATCTCTTATATAAGGGCTGACTACCATTTTGTAATCTTCATCAAAAGATATCAAATACTTGTCAAACGCCGCATCATATAGAACACTTAAACAAAGTCCATTTTCCGGGTTTAACCTGTTTGCCTTATTTTCCGCCCAAGGTAATATATGGCTGGCTCGCAACAACTCTTTAATATTTAACCCACTAACACAACACTTACATTTGTAAATCTCAAGGAGCACTTCTCTAAACACATTTTGACCTATTCTTTGATGGATTTCCGCATTAATTTCCGTTTCAGAAATTGATGTGATTTTTTTAAGATTATTCATCAACTGATTATTGTTTTTAGTCGTTCGTAAACAATCTAAAGCCTCTTGTTGTATTAGAGATTCATGATAATTAAACAAGCTCTTTACCGCTGCCGAACAAAATCCTTTCCCCGGATAACTCTTTTGATTTGATAAACCATGAATAAAGATTGAATCTTCCCCTTTTTTCATCTTCTTCTCTTCTGATTTAACATATTCATAAAGAGAATAAATTTCCCCCGGATCAGTAATTGACACTATAGATTTACCGGATGAATAACGAATATCTATTTGTTTTAAAATATTATCCAATATCTCTATAGCCTTCATATAACTATTTGTAGTGCCGTTTTTTACACCATAAATATTTCGTAAATATTGATTAAAATCTATCATACCGATATGAATAAAACAGCAATAAAAATATGAAAAATTTTACTCTTACAAATATAAACTAAAAAATCAAACTAACAACACTATATTAAAAAGATTTAAGTAATCTACAATTACTTTATTTACAACTTTAACTTTTTTGTAAAACAAAGCATAACTATTTTTTGGAAAAGAGCATCAATGAGCTTCGAGCCAGTTGTTGCCGATGCCGATGTCGACTTTTAGGGGAACGGAGAGGTGGATAGCGTTCTCCATCTCTTCGCGCACTATGGCGGTGAGGCGATCGACTTCATCCTCCGGCACGTTGAAATTAAGTTCGTCGTGCACTTGCAGAATCATCTCGGCGCGGAGCTGCTCTGCTTGGAGTCGGCTGTCGATTTTCACCATTGCGAGTTTGATGATATCGGCGGCAGACCCTTGGATAGGGGCGTTGACGGCATTTCGCTCGGCATATCCGCGCACGTTACTATTTCGTGAGTTGATATCAGGCAGGTAGCGGCGCCTGTGCATTATCGTTTCTACAAAACCTTTTTTACGTGCAAGGTCGACACTATCATCGATATATTTTCTTACTCCCGGGAAATTTACGAAATAGTCGTCGATAAGTTTCTTCGCCTCGGTGCGAGAAACGCCGAGACGCTCCGAGAGGCCGAAAGCCGACACTCCGTAGATAATGCCGAAATTGGCTGTTTTTGCCTTACGGCGCATGTCAGAGGTAACCTCTTCTATCGGCACTTTGAAAATTTTTGCTGCCGTAGCGGCGTGAATATCATAGTCTTTAACAAAAGCCTCTACCAAATTCTCATCTTGCGACAAGTGTGCCATGATGCGCAACTCCACCTGAGAGTAGTCCGCCGATAGGAATTTATACCCTTCAGATGCCACAAAAGCACGGCGTATCTCTTTGCCATCCTCATTACGGATAGGGATATTCTGCAAGTTAGGGTTAGAAGACGAGAGTCGCCCCGTGGCAGTAACAGTCTGATTAAAAGAGGTATGTATCCTACCCGACTTCTCATCTATCAATTTCGGCAATGCATCGATATAGGTGCTGAGCAACTTTTTCAACCCGCGATATTCGAGTATCTCTCCTACAACAGGATGCTTATATCGCAGCGACTCAAGGGTATCTTCGTCGGTTACATACTGTCCGCGTTTTGTTTTTTTCGGCTTATCGCTGATAGCCAGGACCTCGAAAAGCAGTTTGCCCACCTGCACCGGCGACGACACATTAATAGCGAACCCTGCCTCTTTGCGGATGTTATTCTCAATAGCAAGCATCTGTTGCGTAAGGATTTGCGACGATTGAGCGAGAGAGAAATCATCTACTATAACGCCCGTCATCTCCATTTTTGCAAGCACATAAATAAGGGGCATTTCTATGTCATAGCAGAGAGTATGTAACTGTAAATCTTCTATTTGCGGTTTCAAAGAATTACATAGCTGCAGGGTAATATCAGCATCTTCGGCGGCGTAATCCACTACTCTATCGATATTCACTTGCCGCATATTGAGTTGATTTTTCCCCTTTTCTCCGATAAGTTCCTCGATATGAATGGTTTTATATCCAAGAAGCAACTCCGCAAGGAAGTCCATATTATGGTACAACTCCGGCTGAATAAGGTAATGAGCTATCATTGAATCAAAAAGCGGACCCGCCACATGCACACCATATTTGGCAAGCATCATAATATCGAATTTGATGTTATGGCCACATTTCTCGATATCACTATTTTCGAGTGGTTTTTTGAAATAAGAAAGAATCTCTACCGCTTCGTTTCTGTCCTGAGGCAGAGGAATGTAATATGCTTGATGCGGATTAATGGCAAAAGAGATACCTACAAGAGATGAGTTGTGCACATCCACACCGGTAGTTTCCGTATCGAAAGCGAAAGAGGCGGCGGCATTGAGCTCTGCAGCAAGGGCTTCGTATTCCGCCACGGTAGCGGTTTTGTAATATTCATGCTTAACGCTATTTATGGTATCGAGGATACGACCCGGCTGATTTTCGTTTTGTTGCCCTACCGTCATAGAATATTGCAACGCATTATTGGCATTAACCATAGCGGTATCGGAGTCGATTATAGCCTTTTTACCCAAAAAAGTATTATCATCCATACCACCGGTTGAGGCATCTATCGAAGTCGACTTGGTATCATTAAATTCATCAAAGAGTGACGGTTTTGAAATATTTTCCGTTGTGCCGGATACTTTGCCATGAGAGGTGACAGTAGAGGCTTTTGAAGAGAAATCTAAAGAGCCGATATCGACGCCCTCGGCAGATAATTTTTTCAATAAAAAATTAAATTCCATCTCTTTATATATCTCTACCAACTTAGGGTAATCGGGTTTTTTGCGAGCGGTAGCCGCCTCATCAAAAGTCACGGGCACATCGAGGCGTATGGTAGCCAGATATTTAGACAGACGGATGTTATCTATATTATTCAGGATTTTATCTTTAAGGGCGGACTTTTTCATATCCTGAGCACTATTGATAAGATTATCGATAGAGCCGTATTCCGTGAGCAGTTTGACGGCTGTTTTCTCGCCCACGCCAGGGCAACCGGGGATATTATCTGAAGAGTCGCCCATCAAGCCGAGCAAGTCTATCACCTGGGCAGTGCTTGATAAACCCCATTTGTCGAGCACCTCTTGCACGCCGAGCACATCATATCCACCCTCCCCATAGCGAGGTTTATAAATCTTTATTTTATCGGTAACGAGTTGACCGTAATCCTTATCGGGGGTAAGCATATACACCTCGAAGCCCTTTTGTGCTGCTTGATGGGCAAGAGTACCGATAACATCGTCAGCCTCAAAGCCATCAGCCTCAACGATAGGGATATTCATAGCGGCAACAATCTGCTTGATAATAGGCACAGAGAGGTGAATATCTTCGGGAGCGGCATCACGGTTAGCCTTATATTGCGGAAAGTCGTTATGGCGAAAAGTGGGCGTTGCAGGGTCGAAAGCCACGGCAATATGTGTCAACTCATCATTAGAGAGCACATCATTGAGAATATTGACAAAACCATAAACGGCGGAAGTGTTAAAATGCTTGGAATTGATACGAGGTGAGCGCATTAAAGCATAGTAAGCACGGTATATTATGGAGTAGGCATCTACCAAAAAGAGTTTATTCATAGCGTTATAAAAAATAATTATTTAAACTACAAAGATACAAAAAATTAACAAGTGGTATAGAAATAAACAACGAATTAAAAGAAAAAGTGATGATATTTTTATTTTACACTGATTATCAAAGAGAAAAAATAATATCAAAATGAAAGTAGCATCAAAAAAATAAGTTGTAATACAAAAAAAAGTTGTACCTTTGCAATCCAAATATCAATAAATAGTAAAACAACAAATTAAAGCAACAGAATTATAGTTATGGCATTTACTAACAATGTGATGATTGTTCGCCACGGCTTGTTGGCAAAGCTGGTAAAACTCTGGAAAGAGAATAGTCTTGTAGAAGAGATAGACCATTTACCAATTAAATTAACCCCACGTCAGTCAAAAGTAAGAGGACGTTGTTGTGTACATAAAGAGCGTGCCGTATGGAAATACAAGATGTTTCCACTACTCGGTTACGACATGTCTGACGAGACCGACGAATTAACACCACTGTCATACTATGCCAAAGGGGCATTGGAAAGAAAAGAGCGCACGAAAAAGAATATAATGTGTGTGATGGACGAGGCATGCTCCAGTTGTGTACAAGTAAATTACGAGATATCAAACCTTTGTCGCGGATGTGTGGCACGCAGTTGCTATATGAACTGTCCGAAAAACGCTATTAATTTCAAGCCTAACGGACAAGCGGAAATCAACCACGACCTTTGTGTATCTTGCGGTATTTGTCATCAAAGTTGCCCTTATCACGCAATTATCTACGTACCGATACCTTGCGAAGAGGTATGCCCTGTGAAAGCTATTTCCAAAGACGAATATGGAGTAGAGCATATCGATGAGAGCAAATGTATTTATTGTGGAAAATGTATCAACGCATGTCCTTTCGGAGCCATTTTCGAGATTTCACAAGTATTCGACGTGCTACAAAATATCAAGAATCCGGAACAAAAGATGGTGGCAATAGTAGCCCCTGCAATACTTTCACAATTCGGCACCACCCTTGAGAATCTCTATGGAGCATTGAAAGAGGTAGGTTTTGACGAAGTGATGGAAGTAGCCCTTGGTGCTGACGAGACATCCCGTCGCGAGGGTGCCGAGTTAATAGAGAAACTCGAAGAGGGACAACCTTTTATGACCACCTCATGCTGCCCTTCTTACATACAACTTGTAAGGAAACACGTACCGGAAATTGAGAAATACGTTTCTTCTACTCGCTCCCCTATGTACTATGCCGCCGAGATTGCCAAGAAGAAATTCCCTGATGCGAAAGTGGTATTTATCGGACCATGTATTGCAAAACGCAAAGAGGCTGAGTATACTGAAACTGTTGACTATGTGATGACATTCGAGGAGCTTGGATCTATTTTCGACGGTCTTGAAATCAAGCTCGACCAAGTAACACCATGGCATATAGAGGAAGAGGCATACGTAGAGAGCCACGGTTACGGACAAACCGGCGGTGTAAGTAATGCAGTAAAAGTGCTTTACAACCGACAAGACATCAACGCTATGCTCCTCAGCAACTTGAATAAGAAGAACATAGCCCTACTCAAAGGCTTTGCCAAGACAGGTAAATGCCCGAGTCAATTCATCGAAGTGATGGCTTGTGAAGGCGGATGTGTAACAGGTCCTTGTACGCATATCGACAAAGCCACAGCACAGCGAGTATACAATAAAGAGTTGGCTAAAATGGCTGAAGAGCGGAAACAACGCCCTCAGAAATAGTATAGATAGCGGCTTTTGCCGCTATTTTTGATATAAGACTATCGGTATAATTACGATTTGTATCGGTGATAAAAATTTGGCCGAAGTCCGACGAAGATACCACTTTGATGATATTCTCCACACGGGCAGAGTCAAGACGGTCGAAGATATCATCCAAAAGGAGCAAAGGTGATACTCCGGTAGCTTTTTTCAAATAGATATATTGGGCGAGTTTCATTGCCACAATATAGCTTTTATTCTGCCCTTGCGACCCTGTGCGCTTGATAGGAAAGCCATCGAGGAGCATCTGTAAATCATCTTTATGCGACCCTCGTGTGGTATATCCGATAGCAAAATCACGGTTACGGCACTCTACAAGAAGAGGTTTTAAATCGCCTTGCTCGTTATGTGAGGTATATTTCAAGTCCACCTCTTCACGACCGCCGGAAATTTTAGCATAGAAATCCTTAAAAAGAGGTGTGAATTCAGCAACGAACTCACATCTCTTTTTATATATATAATCCGCTTCATGTGCCATCTGCATCTCGTAGATATCGAGCATTTCGGCATCGGGCATAACATCGGCTTTAAGCAAAGCATTTCGGCTCTGAAGGGCTTGATTATAGCGCATCACGGTATGTAGATAGTCCTTATCATATTGCGAGATAACGATATCCATAAATCTTCTGCGCTCGTCACTACCCTCTTGAATAAGGTAGTTATCATCGGGAGAAACGAGCACTGCAGGGATAAGACCGATATGGTCGGAGAGGCGACTATACTCCTTCTTGTTGCGCTTAAACTGCTTCTTGGTACGGCGTTTCACAGCTGCCATTATAGTCTCTTCCTGCATATTACGCATATAGTTGCCCTGTATCATAAAAAACTCCCCATCGTGATTAATAAGCTGAGAGTCGATTGCCGAGAGGTGACTTTTTGTGAATGAGAGGTAATAGATAGCATCGAGAAGATTGGTTTTCCCCATGCCATTATCCCCGAGAAAACAGTTGAATTTCTCGGAAAAAGTAAGGTCGCATTCCCGGATATTCCTATAATTAATACACGATAGATGAGATAGATACATAGAGCTATTTAATATTTTTAAGAAGGTCGATAGTTTCTTTTGCCAATGCGGATTTACGCTCGATATGGTTCATACACTCTTGAACGAATTGATTTTTTTCGAACGAGCCGCGCACTTTTTCGAAATCCATACTTTTTACTACATCGTCGCCATCCACGCCAAAGCCTGTTTTAGAGTTAAGATTAAACTCCTTACGGGCATCATTATAGAGCATTTTATCAAGAGTAGTAACGGCGGCTTTCCACTCGGTTATTATCATGATAATATCTTCAACAGTGACATCATCAATACCCTTTCCGAGGTAGTCGAGCATCTTTTTATACGCCCAAGTCCACTCATAATCATAATAGTTTTCGTGGATATAGGCGAAACGATAATAAATTTCGTCGGCAGTAAATTTATTTTTTTTAATTTTGACAATAAAATCGTCGATAACAGTTTTCGGTGCAATAAGTCCGCTCATATCCACCCATTCGCCACTACCTGCTTTTGTTGTAGGCATCAGACGCTTGCGTAACTCATCCACCGAAGAGAGAGGTTTGCGGCCGATGCGCGAAATAACGGAGTTACCCATAAATTTCATTATTGCAATGCGGTAAAGCTCAATACCTTTCGTGAGATTTGATGCACGGATATAGCAATTTTGATAAGAGTAAATCTCGTTGTTTGCACCGGCAAGGGATTGAATATTACGAAGCACGTCGATGCCTGTATACATTTTTTGAATAGTATAAGGGCTAAGAAGGTTGAAATTAATAGGGTCGAGGCGAACGGGGTCTTTTCTATTATCACGTTTAGGCCATTTTTGAGCATCGCGTATGGTACCCACGCTACGCAAATTGACAGCCGGCACGAGGTAACTCTCCGTAGCATTTTCGATAAGGTAAGAAAAAGGGAGAGAGGCGGTATCGGAATGTTTTGTATGGCGCCCCATAACGAGGGTAAAAGCGCCGATACGTGCAGGCCAAAGCAGGTAAGAGTCGCTCGTGGTTTTACTACCACGCTCCACCATACCTTGGTGGATAGGTCCTAATTTATACATGTGGTTGCTCTGGTTTGATCCCGACCCTGCATTGAGGAAGGAGAACATACCGGCAATAAGGAGACTTGATTTATGGTGAGAAACGGTATAAGGACCTGCAAAAATAGAGGTAGCCTCACCATGAAAGCCCTGACAGTTGGCAAAGAAGAGCGAGTCGAGAGCGGAATAGTGCTTACCCATAACAGTGCCTTGCCCCACAAAGCAGCAGCTGACGAGGGTGGAATCGGTGATATCAACGCCGGAGCAGAGGATGAAATCGTTACACTTCACACCCGAGCCGATATGCACCGGTGCATAACGATTCGAATTTATCGAGCCATTATTGAGTTTCGACACACCGCCCAAGGTAGCATAATCACCGATACGCACATTTTTTATCGAGCCGCAGTTGACAATCTTTACATTGCAACCGATATATCCTACAGAGCTTTTTTGCTTTTCGGTATAAACATTTATCATCTCCTCGAGTTTTTCAACGAGCTCGGTATCATGGCGATACATTGTAAGGATGTATGCCAACGGGGCACAAAGGTAGTCGTAAATAGGGACCTCTCTACCACCGGTTTCGTTCATCACCGGCACGCGCACACCATTACCGAAAGTAGACTCCCCGTCGACAACGATAAGGTTTGTATTTTCGATAAATACGTCGTTAGAGATATTATAATTTGCAATATAATTGTGTACGGAATGGATATAACAATCATCGCCCACCGACACATTATGCAGTCTTACATCAAAAATTCCGGAATGGACTTTAAACCCGCCTGCTTGGTCAAATTCACGGGTAAAAGTACCGAGAGAGATATTGCCGGAAAACTCCACATTCTTCACATAAGCGGGGTTAAAATCCTCTTTTACACGGATATTCTCCCAATTATCGGCAGAGCATCCGTTTTTTATCAATACCTCCTTCTCTGATTCATTTAATTGTCTATACATCATTTTAATAGAGTTTTTTTATGCTATTTAATTTTATCAATAATTTGTTCCACAGAAAGCAGCTGCTGTTCTCCCGTCTCCATATCTTTCAGCATCAACGCATTAGCAGCCATTTCGGTTTCGCCGGCAATAGCTACGAAAGGGATATTGCAAGCATTGGCATACGACATCTGTTTTTTAAATTTCGTAATTTCGGGATAAATTTCGGCAGGGATACCGGCACGGCGAAGGATACGCACCTTATTACGGCAGAAATCTTGCCCCTCTTTATCGAAATAGGTTAGCAGAATTTTAGTACCTTGAGACGCATTTTTCGGGAATTTATCGAGCATTGTAAGCACATCATAGATACGGTCGGCGCCGAAAGAGAAGCCGACACCGGAAACGCCCGGGAGACCGAAAATACCGGTGAGGTTATCATATCTACCGCCACCGGAGATAGATCCCATCTCCACGCCGAGAGCCTTGACTTCGAGTATTGCACCGGTATAGTAATTCAATCCGCGGGCGAGGGTAAGGTCGAGTTCCACCCCGCATTGTATGTCACTATCAGCAAGATAACCGAACACCTCTTCGAGCTCTGCAATACCCTTTTGAGCCACTTCACTATCTTTAAGCACCTCTTTAAGGACATTTATTTTCTCGGCATTAGAGCCCTCGAGGAGGAGGATAGGTTGCAGTTTTTGAATAGCATCAGCTGCGAGGCCCTTCTCTTCGAGCTCTTTATTTACATTGTCGAGGCCTATTTTATCGAGTTTGTCGATAGCCACTGTGATATCGATAATTTTATCTGCGGCATTTATCCATTCGGCGAGACCGGCAAGGATTTTACGGTTGTTAATCTTCACCACCACATCGATACCAAATTTGGCAAAAGCCCTGTCAATCATCTCTATACATTCCGCCTCATAGATTAGGGAGTCGGAGCCCACAACATCGGCATCACATTGGAAGAATTCGCGATAACGACCTTTTTGAGGACGGTCGGCGCGCCACACAGGCTGTATTTGAAATCTCTTGAAAGGGAAAGTTATCTCATCACGGTGTTGCACCACATAGCGGGCAAAAGGCACGGTAAGGTCGTAACGAAGGCCCTTTTCACTTATCATATTAGTAAGGCGGATGCTGTTGCGAGAGAGCAAATCCTCATCCTTAAGCTTCGCAGCCCAATCACCTGAATTCAGCACTTTAAAAAGGAGTTTGTCGCCCTCCTCGCCATATTTACCCATCAGCGTAGTGAGATTTTCGAGCGAAGGAGTCTCTATCTGTTTAAAACCGTAAGTGTAAAAAACGGAACGAATAGTATCAAAAATATAGTTGCGTTTCGCCATCTCTTCCGGCGAAAAATCGCGAGTACCCTTTGGGATAGAAGGTTTTGTCATATATAGTTATTTTTAAATTTTTCAAAAAATCAATAAAAGCACGAATTATCGCCAATAGATGCTACATTCTTCGGTGGAATTCTTATTCGGTGGAATTCTTATTCGACCAGAGGGCTTATACCCACCATCCGAATTAGCAGTTGTCTCCAAAAACGTCGTGATAAATAATATCGGTAGCCCCAATATGCGACATCACATAATTCTTGGCGGCTATTCCCGCATCAATAGGGTTATCGAAATAATAATCCAAAGCAGCCTCACACTCTATTTTGCTATTAATAGGAGTAGCTGCATGGCAAGCAATCAATTCGATTATCTCATTGAATTTATGGAAATTAGGTCCGAAAACCACCGGCATTCCCCAAACAGCGGCCTCGAGGGTATTGTGCACGGCAACACCAAAACCACCACCTACATACGCCACTTTACCATAACTGTAAATGCTTGATAGCAAGCCGATAGTATTGATAATAAGGCATTTGGCATTCACCACCGATTCCGGATTCGTTTCGGTATACAAAGCGTAATTACAAGTAAGGCGATCGGTAAGCAACTTGATACGGAGAGGCTCTACATGGTGAGGAGCAATAACTACTTTTCTGCCCTGCGGCATATTATTTATATAATCGAAAAGGATTTCCTCATCGGGTTGCCAAGAACTACCCACAACGAGGAGGTCGTTATTTTTTGCAAAAGCGTCGAGGATAGGGAGCTTTTTGGCTTGTGCAGCAATGTCAGCAACGCGGTCGAAACGGGTGTCTCCCACCACCTTAGTGCTGTTGATATCGATAATCTGGAGCAGCTCTTCCGACTTATTATTCTGCAAATACAGACAGCGAAACGCCATAAGAGCACGGCGGAAAATTTCGCCATACCAAGCAAAGAAGACCTGCTTTTCTCGAAATATAGCAGAGATAATATAGGTCTCCACCCCACATTTACGCAGAGTATTAAGGTAGTTCAACCAGAATTCGTATTTTACAAAAAAGACCTTTTTGGGCTTCACTGCCGAGATAAAAGCAGTCACATTTTTAGGAGTATCGATAGGGAGATATGTCACGACATCGGCACCCGGATAATTCTTCCGCACCTCATACCCCGAAGGGGAGAAAAAAGTGAGTAATATCTTATATTCCGGATGAAATTTACGTATTCTATCCATCAGAGGTCGTCCCTGCTCAAACTCGCCGAGCGACGCCGCATGAACCCATATAACATCCTCATTTTTAAGCGATTCCACCTTAGCAAAAGCCTCATTCCAACCATTATACATAGACCTCGCTTTTGCATTAAAGCAGGCGGCAAAACGAATAGCAATTTTATAGAGCCATAAGGCAAAATTATAAATATATATCATTTCTATCTGATTATTAGAGCCACAACACAAGATAAAACGGCGTATATCATCATCTTACTTGTTAATTATCAAGAAGAAAATATTCTGCCATTTTACAAACCACAAAGGTACAATTTTTTTGAAAATTACAGCCTAAATTTACAAAAAATCTACGGGAACAACTTTATTGGATTAATGTATTCACAACAACCATGTACCATTGATTACGAAAAGAGGATAAAATATTCTTCACTTGCTTCTACGTGGAAGAATCAGTTGGCTGATAGAATACTTGCATGATGATTATGGGCTAGGCAAACGCCGGCACTACCCTCCTGTATACCGCTCCATTGCTGTGATAGAATACTAAAGGACTGTAACTCCATGTGGAATTACAGTCCTTTCTATAAGCACTACAACGCAACTACCGATCTACGGATGGTTACATTGACCTTTATTCTTAAATAGCAACAAAAAGCAAGCTCAATTTTACAATAACGGTCAGACCCCAAACTACCGATTCATTCAACGACTACCGCATTGTAGTCACAATAGGTTTTCTACAATATCAACTTAGTCACTTACGAGTGACCAAGTAAAGTGACTAAGTCAATGCCCGTACGTATTTTTGGCTTCGACTATTAGGTTTTTCGGGAATCGTCATTACCAGGAATCCTCCCTCTATAAGTGGGTCAATATAGCGATGCTTTACGTTATATCTGTGTTTAAGACCAAGATGTTCCATAATCTCAGCCATACTTCGAGGAGTGGAACAATATAGCATTATTTCGTTAAAAATATCACTTAACTTAGTCACTGACTTAGTCACTTTTTCTTCATCAGTGACCAAGTTAAGTGACAAAGAAGGTTTTAGAATAACTTCAAAAGCAGTAATTTTATCCACATTGAAAACCGGTTCAGGATTACCATTTTCTTGCAACAAGTTCTTTACTCGCTGGATTCCACGATTGAACATATTGACATACTTCAATCCACGCATAGCTTCTGCAACAATAGGATTACGATAATCATTTACCGTTGGGAAGTTCTCCGGGCGAGCCTCACCATATAAGCCACCGGCATTCAGAATCTCAATGCGGTCTTCATATTGATATAGTCGTATTGGCATATTCGACTGGTAATCTCTGTGCATACATGCATTCATCAACAACTCTCTCAGCGCAAGATCTGGATAGTTCAACACATTCTTCTCGCGCAACATACTTATCGGCATAGGTCGAGAAGTAACAACTGCGTCTCGTACAAAACTTTCCAGTTGAGGCAACATCTTGCACAGGCTCCCTTTTATCTGTCGTTCATTGACAATCTCACTACCACTATCCTTCCCGGCAAAATGAACATATTGCACATAACATCCATGCAAGTAAAACTGAGGGTTCTTACCAAAAAGAATTATTGCAGCATTAGTAGGACATTCATTTGCAAGATCATACAAATGAATAGCAGCCAACTGTTCTTTAATATCACGATTATCGTTAGCCAACACTTCGTTATCTATAATCTGAGGAAGATACTCCCTCGTGATAAAGTCTGTGTCAATATCATTAATGGTTGCACCAAAACAAGGAGTGGCATCAAACGTTGCCATATAAGATGTTCTGCGTTCAAACAATATCCGTTCTTCTGATTCACTGGCAATGTCTCTGCGAGGACCAATGCGAACAAACGTCCTGCCACGATATCTTACAGGAGGAACTAATGAAGGTGTCACTTCGGCTACAAGCAAATCGCCATCATCATATTCAAATCGTTCAACAGACATGACAGGAAGAGGTAGAATATTACCATTAGAACGTATAGATGAAATCTTTTTTAACAAATCATCATCCACTTTCAACCTCGACAAGGTTCCATCATCATATGCACCCAGAATCAGATACCCATTCCTTTTAGAATTGGGCAGATCGTTCGAAAAGGCACATATCGCTTCTTGAAACTTATCCATATCACCTGTGGATGTGGTACGTTCTATTCTAAACGTTTCATTGCTTTTTAATAATTCTCGTATTTCTTCCTTTGTAATCATATTCTTCTTTGCCATAAATAGTCGCTCCTTAATTTCTACCTTTGGTACACAACCTGGAGCATAGGCTGATATAGGTAGTTTAAAATTGTCATCCAAAAATCGGCAAAAAAATGCTTGAGTTTCTTCATCATCTTCATCAGATTCCATGCAGTAGCTGCCATCATGGCATTAATCGTTGACGATGCTTTGCCCTGGAGCTCATATCAATGAAACCGGACAACTGAGGACGGGTATCAACATATCTGTTCTATTATCTATTCAACGATTTACCAATATCCATTACGTTTGCCATTCTTACGTACCAGAATGCCCTGTTCGGTAAGACGGACAGTGATAGACTTGACCATTCGCTCTGACTTGCCTATCTCTGTGGCAATGTATTTCTGAGTGGCAGCGGGATTTTGCCGGATGACACGAAGTACAGCAATCTCTTCCAAAGTGCAATTTTTGCACTTTGGAGGTAGCGGAAGTGCAGGATTTGCACTTTGAACCGATTCATTTGCACTTTGAAAGCCGCTTTTTGCACTTTGAAAGCCGCTTTTTGCACTTTTGAAATCTGCTTCAGGTTTCCAGTCTAAATGCATCTCGCGGTTTCTAAGTGGAGTCGTTTCTCCAAGTAACATGTTGCGGAAGAAACGCTCCAGATATATTGTTGTTTCTGTTACTCCCTCTTGCAGATTGTCCACGATTCCTTTACAATCTGCCACTTGCTGCAGCATTACTGTACGCTCTTGCAATGAAGCATCAATCCACTTACTCATTGATTATTGGGAATTAGTAGTTTTATTAAAGATCGTTCCCAGACCGGTAGCAACTTTAAGTCATGCTTAATCGTTTGCGGCTCGGGAGTGCGCGCCATCAGAGTAGCTATTTGCCCTTTATGCTCATCCGTCACATTCTCCTGCCCTATGGCACGAAGAACTTGATGGAGCACAGGCATTAGTTTGCCTCGGAATGCGAAGTTACTTGCCACACCATGTTTGAGTGTAATTGTATGGTTGCCGACCGTCACTTGTCGAGCTGCGCCATTGGTCAAGTATTCATAATTCATAGGAACCTGCGTGGTAAGCCCTAAATAATACATGGCTGTATTACCCGTTGGTAAGATGGTGGCATGGTCACGTTTAGCTATGGCTGTGATTACTTCACTAACAGCAGGATAGAGTATTCCAAGACGAGTATGCACAGGTTTATAGTAAACACCCTGCGATAAACGAACAAGCGTGCCATCTTTTAACAAGGCGGCGAACACATTTCCAACGTACTCATCGTCATACTCCATGAAAGAGTCGCGGAAAAAAATTGATCCATCCTTATGTCTTTTTATGCGTTCCTTAAGTGTCATAACATAATATCAAATGTGGGAAAAATTGCAAAAGTTTCCCACTTTTCGACCGCAAAATTACTACTGTTTTTTGAAACGCACAAATAATTCTCAAAGAAAATGATTTAATTTTTAGAACAGTCCAAAATGTGTTTGTTTATTTAGAATAGGTTGAATCTTTCTCTCTTCAGCTCATCATATAAGTCCACGGGGCTTAACTGCCAATAGTGGGTGTCGGCAGTGGAGAGTTTTTTGTATAGCGTGGAATGATAAATATAGTCGAGGCTTTCTTTAAGGGTATAACCAGGATGTCAATGAAACCGGACAACTGAGGACGGGTATCAACATATCTGTTCTATTATCTATTCAACGATTTACCAATATCCATTACGTTTGCCATTCTTACGTACCAGAATGCCCTGTTCGGTAAGACGGACAGTGATAGACTTGACCATTCGCTCTGACTTGCCTATCTCTGTGGCAATGTATTTCTGAGTGGCAGCGGGATTTTGCCGGATGACACGAAGTACAGCAATCTCTTCCAAAGTGCAATTTTTGCACTTTGGAGGTAGCGGAAGTGCAGGATTTGCACTTTGAACCGATTCATTTGCACTTTGAAAGCCGCTTTTTGCACTTTGTGGATCAGCTTCAGGCTTCCAATCTAAATGCATCTCGCGGTTTCTAAGTGGAGTCGTTTCTCCAAGTAACATGTTGCGGAAGAAACGCTCCAGATATATTGTTGTTTCTATTACTCCCTCTTGCAGATTGCTATAGTTAGCACGAACCAATGCGTTACGAAAATACCAGGAGTGGGTGGCAAAGAGGTCGTTGGTCACTTTGAAGCCCAATGTTTTCAGATATTTTATCATGAAAACCGCTGTGCTACGGGTGTTGCCCTCGCCAAAGGCGTGTATCTGCCAAAGGTTGGCACAGAAACGGGTCAGGTGACTAATGGCTTCGTCAATACTTTTACCCTCATAGCTATAATTTCGTTCCTGCCCCATATCGTAGTCAAGCGTCTCGCTGATGGTATCGGCACTGGCATAATAGACGGTCTCACCGCGAAGTACCCATTCCTGCTTAGTGATGTTATAGTCACGTATTCGCCCGGCAAACTTATAAATACCTTCGAACAGACGACGATGGATAGATGTTAGCTGGGCTGGCGAGAAGTTGAATGTCTTTTCTTGCAGCAGCTCCGTGATACGGGCTGAGACCTTATCGGCTTCTTCCGTGCGCTCACTTTCTATCTCTTTGCGACCCGACTGCGACTTATAGTAGCTGTCAATAAGTTGCTTGGCTTCACCTATGGTGATGTCGCCCTCGATGTGGCGGCGAGCTGTTTCTAACAGATAGGATGATGTTTTCAGTCCATCAACTTCCTGAAGTCCGATAGCTGTCTGCCACGCTCTGCCACGCTCTTGTTCTTGTGGTTCTCCTTGACGAATATACTCATCAAGACCTTGTATATATATTTTGTCTTCTGCCATATCCTTATCGTAATTTCTAATAATTACTTGCCGTGTGTCAGATGATTATTTACACTTTTGTGTCAGGTAATCGTTTACATTTTCGGCCTTTAAATTTGTAAAGGTAATTTCTAATAATTACTGGTTTTCAAGTAGAAGCCACTCCGCAACCATTAGGTTTTCGGATTATCGTGCCCAAAGTGTTAAGACGATGATTGCGCATCACCTCACTAAACTTATCAAATCCAGCTAACATAATGCATCTTTAATAATGTGTTTCACTTCTTTTTCTACTCGCGGATCATCATCCTCCTTTAGTGTCAAAGCCAATGACAATCTGTCTACATAGCCGTCTTTCGCAATGGGAGGATAGAGCCATTTCTCCAATCGATACGCTCCATCTATCGGATTAAAATCCACCGCACCAGATGTCTGCAATTGCTTTACCTCTGCGTCTGTCAGCGCATAAGTCTGCATCTGCTCCGGATTGAGCATAGAATAATGAGACAGCGCATTGATGCCGGCTAAAGGCCACACATGATCAATAATTAATTCATCCGTATAACTCACATTGCTTATCGGGTTAATCAGATATTGTTTTGCCAGTTCCCATAATGCCTGTTTATCATCAATAAAAATAAGATGTTTGAACCGTGCTTCATCCAGTTTAATCTCACAGAGATGTAGCTCTACCAACACGTTGATAGCGCGTGTGAGTGTAGTATAGAGAAAAGGAGTAATCTGTTCCAATTCTCGCGCAGTTTTGTTGGTCAGACTGGCCACCTGCAGATGGTATAGTAGCAGATACTGCGCCACAGGAGTAAGCATATGTACAGGCTTCTTGTCAATCATCTTTCCGTTAATGATAAGCGATGGCAAGGATACGTATGTATTTCCGATAATAAAATAGACTCCACGCTCTCGCAAACGCTGACGTTGATAATACTCCAATCGTTTAAAATACATTACCGCAGGCACACCATAAGCCTCCGATACAGCATCCGACAGATGCTTTAATCGCATCGGAGTGAAGTTATTTTCCACTATTGACTCCATAATAATCAAGGATTCACCCATATACTCTGTCTTATGGAGCGCATAATGAATCCAGACATCAGGTATCCTTACTGTCTTTCGAACAGCTTCTTTCGATATTGTTTCGAGAAGCAATTTTTTTCCATCAATTTCTATTTTCATACAAAATGCACTATTTTCACGTACTGTGAAAACGATGCAAAATTACTACTTTTTTTGAAACGTACAAATAATTCTCAAAGAAAATGATTATAACGTGAATATTTACCACAAGTTACAATAAATATCCGGTCTTTATGCAAAAAATCGAGTACCGCTGTTCCCTTGCGGAATGCACTATCTCCTCTGGAGCAGATCGTTCAGAGCAAGCGAAGATAAGAATGGTACGAAGAATTTTTGGGATGTGCAAATTTTATAATAGTCCCAAAATCTAAGACAACTTGCAAGATTTACAAAATATTTAGTGATTGTACAGCCAAAATCTAAAAGGTATGGGTAGTTCAAGTAAAGTTGATTCTACTTTTAAGGCCAAAGTAGCCGTTGTAGCACTCCAAGAGAAGGAACCACTAGCCATACTTGCTAAGAAGTATCATGTAACTCCTTCTGTCATCACCAGTTGGAAAGAAGAGTTGCTCCAGAACTCATCCAAAGCGTTCGAGTCCATTGCAGCAGACAAGCGCGAAGTCAAGCAACTGAATAGTCAAAACGAACGTCTCATGCGCAAAGTTGGGCAACTAACACTGGAATGTGATAATTTTACACAAACCTGCGAGGATGCCGGACTCAAAGTGATATAGAAGAATTGCTAAATCTAAAGAAGTTGAAACGACATAGTTCCCTCTGTCAAAGAAACGAGGAAAATATTGTTCTAAAATTGCAAATCGATTTATGATTTCAATTCGTGAAAATTATTTTAACTTATTTCCTATTATTCCCATATTGTGATATGAGTCTATTTTTTCATTACATTAAAAAGACCCTTCAAGATGAGCTTACTAATTTACACTCAACTCCTTGCTTAGTTAATGGGACTCCTGTTTTACGAGCTATGTGTTGTTGCACTCGTGTTAAACCAATTGCACACTTCCAAGAAAATGAAAGTCCTGATATTTTCATCCATTTCTTGTATTACTCTTAATATATTTAGATGGGTCTGCTTGAATTTTAGCAATTTCTTCCTTCCTCCATTCTTCAATAGCAGTATCAAGCAATTCTGCCTGAACAGCTGCGATTTTAGACAACACTGCCTTATTGGCAGCGACTTCAGCTTCTAATTTATCCTTATTTTTAGCAACCGAAATCTGAATCTGAGTATTTGCCTCATCATTTATTTGAGACACATTCAAAATTGATTGAGCTTTCTTTTTCTCCATTTCTTCCTTAAGAATCTCATCATAAGGACCTGATGCAATCATCATCTTAAAGAAGGTCGGTGCGACCTCAATAATAATAAACATCAACATAATAAACAGAGAAACCGTGCGAGTTGACTTGTTCTTTTCTTTAATCTTTTGAAAAGCAAGCATATGAGCTTGAAAACCAGAGAACTCTTTTTTAATTTTATCAGCATATTCCCTATCTTGCAGACGTTTATCAATTTCCGCAATTTCAGCATCAAGGCGTGAAATCTCATTATCCTTCTCCATGGTATTCTTATCTATTACGCCAATTTTGTTATCAACTTGTGCTTGTATTTGAGAATTTATGCTGCTGATTTCTCTATCAATCTGCCTGACATGACGTTGGTTTTCAAGAACATGAGCATGGTACATTGTATATTGATCTGATTCACGATCATATCTATTTTGCTCTCTTAAATTATTATTAACATATCCCTGATAGACACCACGTTGTCTTTGCTTTTCAGCGAGTTGACTACGCAATGAAGTTATCTTCTCGTCGTATAAAGAACTACGATCATCTGCTATTTGTTCATGACGAACATTATTTCGGATAACATATAAAGAATCTCTTATTGCTTGATCCTCTGCTTTATACTCTTTTATCCTTTCTTTGGCTATTTCAGAAATTGTAATTTCAATTTCATCCTCGAATATTTTCATTTCCAAAGGAGTCGAAATTACAATACCTAAGAATATCGCAATAATCAAACGGGGAGTTCCTGCTGCAAGTTCCCCCCAACTAATTGTGTACTTACCATCGGAATACATAGTATTAACGATAAAGCGGTCGAGATTGAAAATCAACAATCCCCAAAATATACCAAAGCAAATGGCAAGAACTTGACTCTTGAAGATAGTATAAAAAGCATAACCACCAGATAGAGTTGCCATAGCAGCAGTAAAAAAGATTGTACCACCAATACCAAAGTATTTGGAATACTCGGTAGGGCACTGGCGCAAAATTTTTCTATTAGCACCAGAGCATATCCAAAAGAATTCATTAAAGAGACCACCCCACATGATTTCTTTTTCAACATTGTCAGTAGTATTGTTATTATTTGACTTCATGATGTATTTTATTTTTCAGTTTCAAAAGAATCAATTCTAATTTAGTCCATAGATTTGGAGTTCGAAGCTCTATCAATTTCACTTTAGGAGGAGATTGAGCAGCAGATGTATCAACCCCAAGTTCATAAATTTCAGGAGGAACTATTAATACTTCTTCCTGGATTATATTTGGTAATTCTACAGAAATATCCGGAATATCAAGGTTAACCTGTACCTCAACATTTTTTTCAATGTTAGGAGATGGAACAATCAATGATTCAATCCTGGGAAGAGGAAGCATCTTAATCAAAATTTTTTGTTCCTTTGCTCCGAATTCGTCGGTAACGGAAAGAACATATGATGTTTCCTTCTCTACACCATCCTTAATAAATAGAGTTCCAGTATCTTCAACCTTTTTACCATTCAACTCTACAGAATTTGCATTTTTCGTTTTCCACGTAAGAGTAAAAGGAATGGATGGAAACACATATTCTTTATCTGACTCAAGCGATAGAGTTGCATCCGGATAAACACGCACAGTAGTAGATTGTTCAACTACCGTCTTCTTATCTAATGCTATTACACGCAGCACGAAGGATGTATCTTCGTTTGTATGGAATCTATAACTGTCATCCGCTCTACAATTATCTTTGATAACCTGACCATCTTGAAGGAGAGTTATCTTGAAAGAGTTTTGTACACCCCACGATAAAGTAACAGACTCTCTCTTTCCTTTATGAAGCTTGTCTTTATTAGAAGATAAAGAAACGTGAGGTGTGCCGAAGGCGTCCACACGAATTGACTTTTGAGCAACCTTACTACCATTCAGAACTTCCAGAACGTATGAAGATGAAGAAGTTAATTTAAAACTTTGAGAAGACTGACCTGTAACATCTTTTCCATTCAATAGAACCTTATTGTAGTTCTCAATACACCAAGAAAGAGCTATATCCTTACCCAATAACCCCTTATCGCCACATGAAGAGGTAAACGAATGGATTACAGGATCTTTAGTTAACTCATCCAATTCTATATCAAAAGGACGCAAATCAGAAAGAGAAGAAGCCGCAAGATATTTATCAAGAATAATTAACAGCATATCTATATCATAAGATAAACCGTGCAGTTCTTGATATATCTTACTACTATGAAGATGAATGAAATCATCAGCTTCAAAGAGCATATGCTCCGAGTCTTCAACCTGATACTTCTCAACAAGTTCCGGCTTCGCAGCAATACCAAGGATACTGAGATAAATGATTAACTCAGAAAAGTAGTCAACTTTTTCTGTGATTATTTGATTTGTACGACGCAAAGGATGTTGATAATCCTTCAAGCCAGTGATAATATCTGGTTCCCCACTAAGTTCATCACAATAAAAAGAGTCGTAATCTACAAGAAAAAGATTACCACTAATATCGACAATGATATTACCATGTTGTAAATCACCATGGGCAAGATGATGGCTATGCATATCTTGCACCATCGTTAAAAAGTTCTTCGCTAGTTGTTCAAGAAGAACTTTGTTTGCTTTATTTGAGCAAATATAATCCTTAATCTTGGAACCTTCAATCCAACGCATACGGGTTGTAGGATATACCTTTCCGTCTACAATTATACCTTCGTCAACATAGGCAAAATCACACAAATATTTTGCATTTGTGTTTTTGATTGCACGAGCGATGATTTCAAATCGTCTACGCACATTACCCATTTCTGTATGCCAACAACGAAAAGCCCATTTTTCGGAATTAACCTTATAAGGATAAACCACGGTATAGCCACCCGAGAAAGAAAGAAGACGACCTCTTGTATCTCTACAAAAGGACCCCCTTTTTGCATGAGGGTCAAGAATTAGTGCTTGTTGATTCTCTACCGAAGTTCTTATGCTTGAAATTATAGGCATTATTCTGGTTTCTTAAATTTTTCGGAAATACTTTTAGCAAGTTTCTCTCTATTTTCATGAGTTGCTTGTAACACATTTGTTCTACCAGCCCCCCACTTCCCTACAATTTTACCTGCATCATCAACTTTTGCCGGCTTAGGAGGTTGTTTTACATAACCATTTCCATTTTTCCATTTGCCAGCAATTCCACCAATAACCTTTACAGAGTTGGGTATAACAGCATCTTCCAACGGATCAAGCTCTTCGATGGAATTTTTGCGCATGAATTCACATAATTTGTCAACCATAGGTGCAAGTTCGGCATCTTTTCTTAAAAGCGAGAAGATAGGCGCTGAGCCTTTCGAGTCTATATCATCACCGCTAAATAGAAGAGTTTCGGTGTCTTCCATATGCAATTCATCCCAAAGTCTCGGATACTTCGCCAATGTTTTCAGACTAAGATAAATTACAAGTTCTGAAAAAAAGTCAGCCTTGGGAGAGACATATTGATTTTTCCATCTGGACGGGTGTTGATATCCAACAAGACCCTTGATTTCATCTACCATACCATCCAAAGATGGAGTGTACATAGAGTCGTAATCGACTAAAACAAGTGAATGATCCTGACGGACCATGATGTTTCCATGTTGCAGATCTCCATGAGCTAATTTATGAGCATGGAGGTCAGCAACCATAGCCTTGAAATTCTCAGCAACGTTATATAGAGTAGCACTTTCGGTTAGATGCTCGCCTATAAACTTTTTCAGAGCTTTAGCATCAACCCAATCCATTACAACCAAAGGTTGCATTCCTTGTGGGGCCATAATGCCCTTCTCATAATACTCAAAGCCTACAAAGTAAGGTAACTTACTATCCTTTAAAGCCTGTGCTATTATTTGAGTTCTCTTCTTTGCATCGGCAACTTCGGCGTGCCAACAACGTACAGCATATTTTCCCGAAGGGGTTTCATATGGAAATACCACGCAAAAACCTCCAGAATATCGAATCAATCGATTATTTTTATTCACAGGATGCCCACCCTGCAAAACAGTCGGATGGATGAGTGCAGGAGTATTTATGGCTGTACTATACTCTGGTATACTTGGTAATGACATAATTTAGCGTTCAATTATACGATAACTATCTAACAAACAAGTTATAATCTTACTCATTTCATCACGCTGGTCAAATATACAAAGGCGCTTATATACAGGAAGAGTTTTCCTAAATAAATCGTACTGCTCTAAACAGAAGGAAAGAACGTCTGAATTTTGTACAGTTCGATGACTTTGAGCTATACATAATTTTTCCTCCAGTTCTGCAATTATCTGATCTTTGTGAGAAATTTCAGTTTCATGAGCGGCATCCGAATCCTGCATTTTTTTTTGAAGAATTTCAACTTGGTCTTTTAATTGCTTTTTCTCTTTCTCCAAATCCTGATTAAGAGAAGATAAGTCCATAAATTTCGTATTGAGTTCAGCATTAAGTCGGTCTAATTTGTTTTTCTCAGCAGACTTTATTTTTAGGTCCTCTTCGAGCTGAGCCTTGGCGTTCTCCAATGCATTCTTTTCAGCTTGACAAGAAGCTCGCTCACTCTCTATATTTAATTTTTCAGCAAAAAGTGTTTTATACTTATTCTCCCAATCACGTGCATCCGCCTGTGCTTGTTCACAACTCTGACGAGCATCTTTAAGATCTCTTTGCAAAAGCAAGATATCATCATTCTCAGTATTTTGCAAATGAAAATGACCAGTGGGAACCATTGGTTCTGCTAAAGGTTCCACCTCGCCAGATAAAACTGCAGACGCCACCTCAGGTTCTGCAGAGACTAAAGTTAACTCAGCAGGTGTGGCAATTTCTATTCTCTCATTGAATTCATTAGAAAGCTTAGATACGTTTGAATTTTCCGAAGCAGACTTTGATTTCTCAGCCGGTTTGGGTGTGCTACGGTGAAAGGGATTGGCTGTAGCCTTGGGTGCGGCTACAGTGTCCCTCTCTATTAAGTCTTCAATTTTATCTAAATCTTCTGGAAGGAAATTCAAATCGTCAGAACCATCAGGTTCAATAATAAGAAGGGTGCTATCGTCATTATGCATTCCATAAGCCGCACGCCACTTTGAAACCAAAGTCTCGAAGTCTTCATGAGATTTAACAGAAAGAATTTCTTCTACGAATTGAGATTCACTATCATTTTTTTTCTGCTCCATGAAGAAATCTGAAAAGGGATCAGATACCAAAAGCAGAGACATACCTGAGGACAGTTCTCCATCAATAGCTTTAGGAACGCCTTTCCCATTTCTGTTGGGGTTACTATCATAGTAATCCGGATGATTATCAAAGCCATCACCATCTTGAGAGGAAAGGAATCTAACAATTTTAGAATCCTTAACCTCAATCAAGCAAGAGTCTCCCAACACATCACCATTCCATTTATTACCTTCAAAACGAACTCCAACAATTGTAGCACCTGCAGAGCCTCCTAAAGCAAGACTATTCTCGGTCCTTGTAGTATTTCGACCTTCTTTCTGCATTTCGTTTAGACGTTCTTTAACACGATTCTTCCAAGTAGAAGAAAGAATCGTCTTAACTGTAGAATGGTCTGATTCGTTACTAGGAGTCCACTCCCGAGATTTTGTATAAGCATCAACAAGTATCTCAGCCCAAATTTTTTGGAATATGGATTGAGACATACCATCCGAAACTGCGACCGATTTAGTGTCGCGATTGACACTAAATCGATCTTGGCAGTCTTGGAAATGTTCTGCTTTTTTATGTGTTATAAAAGCGCGAATTTTCATTTTTTTAATTAAGACCTTTGTCACCTTGACCCTTTGAAGAACCAAAGTCAATAAGTTGAATCAATTGTACACCATCTGCACCAAAGATACAGCCACGTGATCCTGCTTCAACAGGGAGTTCATTTTTAGCAGCAGCTGCTTTGTAAGAATCAGGCACCTCACTTGTAATATCGAACAAGAACTGAGCCTCCTCCTGAAAGACCTTGCTACGCTCTGAAGGGAAGATTACTTTACCATTAGATTCATCAATCTGAGCGTTAAAGATAAGTACGTTACCATCATTATTCGACATTGCCATAATTTCCTTAGCAAGTACTACAGTCTCCTTCATGCACTCACGAGGATCCTTTCCATCATAATAAGGAACACCATCCGAGATGTTGATAATAACAGGTGCAGGACCATCTGCATTATCTGCAATCCACTGACCAGCAAGGTCTTTTGCCAACTGCAATGCACCAAGCATATTGGTAGCGCCATCATGCTCAATAGGTTCAACCCATACTGGTTGTTTAACTTCAATCTCAACAATACCGCCTGCTCCGTCCGGAGTTTTCTTCTTCAAGGTTTCATAACGAAGAGGATTGGCATCAAGGTCTTTTAGCCAACCAGAACACACCTCTTGAACATTGTGGTTGTAACCAATTACAGAAATAAAACAACGATTCTTAGGAGCTTCACCATCGAAGTTCTTTTGAATGATGTTGTCAATAACCTTGTTAACAGCAAGTGAAGCAAACTTGGTACGAGTAGTACCTTCATAATTGCTCAACATAGAACCAGATTGGTCAAGCAGAATAATCAGCAGACCCGGAGTTGCAGAACTCCATTGTTTTTCGTTTTTTGCCATAAACTTTAAAATTATTAATAGATTATTAATTTTTGCTTAATGAGTTTATATTTATGTAGTTAATTACTACCATACTTTTTGATACAATCAGTTCGTTGGCTCTGGCTAAAAGCCTTCAAAAAGTATTCATTAACGTATTTATGTTAGTCCCCAAAATTTGACAGTTAAATAATAATTATAATTTATTGGCTTAAAATGCCAGTTGATAGACGTTAGAGGGAATGATTTCTTCTCTTGGAGTGCTTCGTCGGCAACTTAGGCCGTAAGACCGGATCAAATTTACTTGGTCTACCCATAACTTTTAGAATTTGGCTACTAAGGAACAAAAAAATTATATTTGTAAATTGTCTAAATTTTTGGGAGTATTATAGAACTTAGGTATAGACATAAAAAAAGCGTGGAACTTCTTTGTTGTCAGTTTCACGACTTGAGGCCTTCGCAATGCCTTTTGCTAAAAACTAACAACACGAAGCCCACGCTAATGTATAAACGCTAAACTACTTGTAGTAGCTGCATTCAACGCATCAACTACACCTAAACTTATACATATGTACACGAAGATATCGTGCACGAATGCAATAGTTAGGTGTAGCGAGACGATATTATACATCCCGTAAGCATTCCATGTTGCACTGTTCTTAAGCAAAATACAGATCTTTTGCGAAGTTCCAAGTCGCCGGAACAGAGCGTCATATGAACGCTTTTTACTATGTCTTGTAGGTTTCCCTACATGTCCCACCGGAGACTTACAGGGACGACTCTTTCATCCCAACCTCGGTACGGACTCTCATGGTTTTACATCTCATAAGCGATGTGATTGGAAACTACCTCAAATTGAGAATATTCCAAATCCGACCGCAAAGTTATAAAGATTTTTTTAAATTACCAAAATAAATAAAGCCGACTTCAAAAAATTTTTGTAGTCGGCCTTTTCGATAAAACAAAACTTAACCTCTATATTAGCTTTTAACTGCTCATTTTTTAACTTCCGACCTTTTCGATAAAACAAAAATTAACCTTTTATTTGAAACTCCTCCATTTTACGGTATAAGGTAGTGAGTCCGATTTTGAGTAGGCGGGCTGTTTCGGTTTTATTTCCATGATGTATACTACCTTTTCAAAATGAAAGGGTGCATTTTCCATTTTGAAAAAAATAAAAAAAGTCGCACTGCAAAATTTGGATTGCAGTGCGACAAAAATTTAACTATATATATTCCGTATGAATTAGTCCGGATTTATTTAACTATCAATCTGCCGATATAAACATCGCCGGTGCCTGAAATGACGCGGATATAGTAGATACCACTTGTGTAGATACCGCCAACTTCGATAGGGAAGGTAGCAGGAGTGAAGATATCCACTACTTGACCTACGGCGTTGAGTACCTCTACGCGCATTCCGTTCTGCTCTTCGGCTGTCCATTCGCGGTTAACGAAGGTACTTTGTCCGCCTACTACAGGGTTCGGTGCTACGATGATAGGCAATGCATAATTGCTCTCTACACTTGTTTCTACGCTGAGGATGAGGGTTACTATTGAGTCGCAACCATATCCTTCGGTGAAGAAGTGACCTTCATATTCACCGGCTTGGGTGTAGGTGTTATTTGCAAATTCATAGGTCTCACCCGGTTTGATACTTGCATAAACGGTATCGTAAACGGCAGGGATAAGTGTCAAGTGAAGCTCGATGATAGAGTCGCAACCCGCTACGTTTTGTATAGTGAGTTCTGCTACGGTATCTTTTGTAACTTCGATAAGGTTGAAGCCGTTACCGTTATAGTCGTCGCCTTCACATACATAGTCGTTTACTACAGAGCGACTTGGTGCCGTTACCACAAGGGTGAGATTTACTAAACTGTCGCAACCGAAGGATGACACGAACTCGTGGTTGTAAGTTCCTGCTACGGTAAGTGATTGACCTGCAAAGTCGTAAGCAGAACCTTGGCAGATTGTGACAGTAGTATCTACATGTGTAGGATAAGCGGTATAGAATAGGCGCATGATAGAGTCGCAACCGTTTACATTGGTGTAGTTTGCTGTATAAACACCTGTTGTAGTGATTGTTCTGCCCTCCCATTCATAGCTTTCGTTATCGCAGCGTGCTACAGTACTATCGTAATATTTAGGTATTACAGTGATATTGATAGTAGTAGTAACGTCACATCCGTTAGCATTTTGCTCTACGAAGGTATAAGTACCTGCATCGGTATAATTGTTACCTTTGAAGGTGTAGGTTTCGCCCTCACAGAGTGCCACGTTGACAGTGCTGTCGAGATCGAGTACGGTGAGGTAGAGAGCCACGATAGAGTCGCAACCAAAGCTTGACAAGAAGTTTTGTTGATAACGTCCTGTAGCAGTGATTGGTGGGTTGACATTAGCAAAGAGACCTTTGTTATAAACTTCACCTTTACAGATTGTATCGTATAGAGAGATGAAGTATTGAGGAGCGACAAAGAGTTCCACAGTAATAATAGTATCTACAGCATTTACGGCAGCAGTCTCTTTTATCTTATTGAATTGATTAATACCTACATTCAATTCGGAAGCAAGATAGCTGAATCCGTTTCTGTAATAAGGTTCGCCTTGGCAGATAGTATCGTATACGGTAGGCATATATTCCACTACATTGATACTCAAATCATCGATAGAGATGGTTGCCGCGTTGGCAGAAGTAGATATTACATTAAAGTAGAGAGTAATATCGGAGCCGATATAATCATCAAGATTGTAAGAGAATACGTTCCACTCTGAGCTTCTGTTAGCTATCAAGATAGTATCCAAAGTGTTACCGCCATCATTACTGATTACTGCATACAACTTGCTCTTTTCAGACTCATTGTTGTATTTGAAAGAAAGAGCGGTGTTGGTATGAGTTATAGTAACAGGCACTGTTTGGATAGACATAAGTCCGTTTGCAGTAGCTGTATTCAAAGATAATACGTTATTACCTTCTGCACTATTAACACTCCAGTTTGTAGAATTTTTAGTGATAACGCTGTTAGAGGTATTATCCCAACAAGAAGGAATTGTACCTACGGAAACGGCATCGAAATTCTGTTTATAAGGAGCAGCAATAACACCGCATTCGGTAGTAAATCTTGCAGTAGCTACGGAGGTTGAATCGCCGTTGATATATCCGCGAACGGATACATAGTAAGAAGTATTTGAAGTTAAACCGGTAGCGACATAGCTGTTTGTACCTGATACTACGGTATTGATAACCTCGTTGCCATTAGATGTGATTATCAATCTATAGCTATCGGCAATAGCTCTCCAGTTGATTTCCGCTTCAGTATCCGTAATATTGCTTACAGTAACAGGAGAAGGATTAACATCAACAACCTCTACAAATTCCATATCATCGAAAGTAGTAGCGATGTTAGGATATTGAGAATTATAGTCGAGATTATTATGGAGTACGGAGATACCTAATTTATAATCACCGGTAACATTCATAACGATGTCGGCGGAAACTTTTTGCCAATAATCGGTAAGCTCAACGGAAGTGAATGTTTTGCTAACAAGATTTTGATCGTTCACTTGTACGATAGAGATAGTATTACCTAAATTGAGGGCATCGATAGTACGAGTCCAAACCGAGAATCTGTATTGTTTACCTGCCTCAAAATGGAATGTGTTAAAGAGTACGGCTTTTGAGTTAATACCTGAAGCGTAGAACAACGATTGATCACCGCTATGGTGCACGGCATCGTAATTTGTAGTACCATTACCTGTAGTGCCGACAAACTTATAGTAAGAGCTTGTCAACGACTCACCCCAGCAAGGGTTGGCTGCAGTGATGGATTGATCACCGTTAAGGTCTTCGAAACCATAGCTCCAAGGGGCAGAAAGAGGGATACAACCGGTATTAAATTCGCCATAAAGCGGAGTTGCTTCACCTTGAGCACAAGTAGCATAAAGCTCATAGCTGTAAGTAGTTTGTGGCTCGAGGCCGGTAATACTTATAGTACTTCCGTTTACAGAACCTGAAGTGATTGTGTCGTTACCTTCGAAGATGGTATAATGTATTGTAGAACCGGAATTGTATCCGCTATAAGTGATAGTTGCGCCTTGATAAGTAGTCTTGACTTGAACGTTATCCAAAATAGAGCAAGGTACGAAGTCGCATACAATATTATCTACAGAGAGAGCAGGTTGATTTTGGTAGTAACCGGAAGCTTTCCAATAAACAACGAGTTCGTAGATACCTGCTTTATTGTTTTTGATTTGAGAACTTACAGTTCCCCAATCAGCAACAACATTTGACGGTGTTGATAATACTCCGCCGAGAGAAATAAATCCGTCAGGTAAGCCATAGCTGAGTGAAGTTGTAGGCATATCGGCATCGACAGGTTTCAAGAATACATATCCGAAATCGGAAGAGGTATATCCACCGACTTTATAATCGAAGCTTAAGTTCATAGTACCTGCAGGGAGGTAAATCTCTCTGGTTGCATAAATAGTATTTGCCTCTTTAGAATAAGCATACTCTTCCGTAACAGGTTTATTAGAAACGTAGATAGCCTTATTTCCACTCTTCACGGCGGCAGTATTAGATCCTATTATGAAGCGGTCGGTCTTATCTGTTACAATATTCCATGCTTCATTCTCTGCATCATTTTCAAAGTCAATTGTGAACGGAACGTTAAGCAATTGATGTTTAGTAGTAAATGAAGCAGTTGCAGTTGCTGTATATTGGTTACCCGGAAGAGTAGAACGCACCTCGATAACATAATTTGTATTACCTGTAAGTCCGGTCAAATCTACGTATCCGTCGTTAGTGCTGTTAGTAACTACCGGAGTAGTATTTCCAGCCTCATAAAGGGTATAAGTAGTAGTGATTGCAGACGCAGGGGCATTCCAATATACGGAAGCGGTATTATCGGCAATATCGAGGTGAGAGATAACAACTTCAGGGGTAGAAGAAGGTATTTGTACATGGATGCTATCGATATATACGATAGAAGAACTCATCTTCGTACGGAATGCGATACGGTTACCAGGGCAATAGTAGTTCTTGAAGCTGATGGTATATTTGTCAACAATATTGGTCAAGCTGACATATTCCAACTCGGTGAACGATTCTACATCGCCGTCTTGGATAGTACCTACTACTACGTCGCAGTTGTTAGCGATGCCGTAGAATGACAATTCCAATTGACCCGGCAAGAAGTTGAATTCCGGCAAGATAAGCAAGTTAGTACCTCTCATCACCATAGCATTTGGCAATGTACTGATAGTAGAGCTCTTGATTTTTGGATACTCTTCGCCGTTTACGGTATAAGTTTCGGCAGGAGTAAAGCATGGAGCTATTTGATAATCAGGGTTATTATAGGTGTCGAAATTCTCTGTCCATCCGTTAGTAACGTCAATAACCACACATTCGGTGTAGAAATAGGTAGGACCGAACCATTCACTGATTTCGCTACCTGAGTGAGTGCGAGCATAAACGGCATAGCATGTAGCCGGAGTAAGTCCGTTTATTGCAATCAATTTATCGGAAGAGAGTATATTACCGGTTTCGGCAGGAGCGCTACCTTGTGGCACGCAAGCAACCTCGATATTGTCGGCATTATAATCTATCTTAACAGTAGCGGAAGTAGTGCTTACACTATTGATTTTGATATTGGAGATAGCCTTGAATTCGTTTGCTTTATAAATTCTAAGGTTATCGATAAATGAGTAGTTGTTATAATTATTACCAACGGTAAATGCTACGGCAATACGATAATTTTCGTATCCTGCAGGTAATGAGTTGAATTGATATTCTGCATAACTATAATCGTAACTATCGGTATAATCCAAAGTATCGAGAGATACGAAAGTAGAAGTATCATTACCATTAACAACACCGATAATGAATTTACCGGAATTATTTCTTTGGATATAATTGAAAGAAACTGCAGTTTGTTGCACCGGAACATTAGTTTTCGGGAGCACGAAGTAGCTGTTAGCGGCGGAAATCAATTCAGAAGCGGAGACGAATCTGAGGGCGTTATTTCCGTCATAAGGGAAGTCGCTATCAAGCTCTATTCTCGGATAATTGGCAGAAGCATCGATAGGTTTGAATAATTGGTAACAAGCATCTTCGTTTTCGAAATGTTCGTTGTAAGGCAAGTTAACGACACTACATTTTGTAGTGAAAGTGATAGGTCCGCGCCAAGCACTTACCTCACCATTGCCACAATTACTGCGGATATAGATGTCGTAATCGAAGCCGGAGTTAAGATTTTCTATTTCGAAAACCGGGCTGTTTACAGTAACAGGGGTACCGTCTGTAACGCGGTCGCCGCCAGGTACTACTACATAATCCCATGCGCTATGAGTAGATACTGTATCATTGATCACTATCTTAGCGGAAGAGTTTGTTTGTGCACCGATAATAGCGCCTTCAGGGATGAGGCAGTTCTCTATCGGCTCGATGCTGAATGAATTGATTCTTGCATAGTAAGAATTGTTAGCAACAATACCTTTTGCACGAATAGCGAACATTACTTCACGACCTGCACATTTACCTGCATCGATAACGCGAGTCTCTGAAGCATTTCCGCTGGCAGGATTCATAAATCCTACAGTGTCGGTATAAGTAAGACCTCCGTCGTAAGATGCAAAGATATACATTGTATCGGTATTAATAACATCAACACTCATTGTGATATTAGCACCGACAACGTTACTGAAGTCGAAACTTGGAGTGATGAGAGTAGTGTAAGGTATTGTATTTGTACCTGTTTCATCCCAATAAAGTCCACTCAATGTAGGGAAATTAGGGTTAGTAGCGGCATTCCATATATTAGTAGTAGACTCCGGATAGCTTTCGCCTTGTGCCCAGCAAGTAGGTAACATACCTTTTTCTACACCGGCGGCAATATCATCATAATAAGGTAATGACATTGAAGCACAACCGGTTTCAAACTCAGGAGAATAAGCTTCGAGGCTATTCTCTGTAGCGCCACAAATTGCTTTTACAGTAACGTAATAGCGAGATGTAGGGTATAAATTGTGTAATGTAACGTTGTTAGCATTAACTGTTTGAGTAGCTTCGAGCACGTTTTCAACAACTCCGTTAGAGAGGGTACGCATACGATAAACATTTACTTCCCAGCTTGACTCGGTACCACCGGCGGTCCATGAGACATTCAAGTTGTTAGGATCGAAATTGTTTATAGTAATATTAGAAGGGCGTGCGCAATTTACGGTAGGGAGAATTTGTACATTATCGAGATAAATCAACTGATTACCAACGTAAAGAGCAACGAATTTAGAATCAGCGATAGGGTCGCCTTCATAGTCGTCACCAGCCAAAGCGGCGAGGCTGACGTTAAACTCGGTCCATGAGTTAGCTACCGGGATGTTTATATCCGAAATAGGCTCGTAAGACTCTACAGAGTTAGGGTCACCCATCACTCCTAAAGATACTGTTACATTTGCAGTAGTAGAATATACATAACCTACAACGGTATATCCTGCAAGTGAAGTAACATCCAATTCAGGAGAAATGAAAGTAGTATTTTGGAGTTTTACACTTGATTTACCTGCGCGGTGACTGTAGTTTGTAGACAATTCAGCTACATGATTAGCACCTGATGCACTCCAGCAAGTGAAGTTGGTATTATCCTCTTCAAAGGTGTCGGAATAAGGCACTGCTTGTGGCTCGCAAAGGGTGTAGAAACTGCTCACGGTAGTCCATGCACTGCGAGAACCATTAGCACAAATTGAGCGGAGAGTATAGTAGTATTTATTGCTTGGTTGCAAGCCTGTGATTTGAACGGTATTTGTAGATACGGTATCGATAAGCACGTCGAAAGCAGGGTCGAGATCGCCGTTATTAACGGTAGCGACGCGGATTTCGGTTTGCACACCATTTTGCAAGAACATAAGTTCGGCGGAATTAGTAGTAATAGAGCTGAAGCTGATGTTATTTGGCTCAACGCACTCTATTTCACGTACCGACCAGTTGTCAAATCCAATACCATAGCTGGTTTGAATATCTATACCGAGGTAGTAGTAACCTGTTTCTGCAACCGTAAAGGTAGTGCCGATACGAGTCCAACTGCTTGGAGTACATTCATATTCCATTATGGTATTGATTTTAGAAGTATAAATAGGCTCGGAAGCGGTAAAGAATGATATTCTATCGCCATAAGAATTCTCTATATCATTATCACCGAGAGCATATATAGACATCTCATAAGTTTTGCCCGCTTCAAGGTAGAATTGACGGTAAAGATAACCTTTATATCTGGCGAAGAGGCATTTCTGACCTGCATAAGCTGCATTATCCAAAGCGGTTTTATCTATGATAGGATATGTGTAATAAGTACTTGGACGTTGGAAATCGAAGCATGTAAAGGTGATATCCTTACCTACAGTGTAAGATTCGAACGTTTCGAGATAAGGGGCTCTACCCTCTATACAAGGGGTAGTGATGTAGCAAGGATTAGAGCTCCAATCGGAATATACACCATTGCCACAATCGCGACGCACGTATACACGGTATTCGGTATTATCCTGAAGACCGGTAATCATAGTACTGTCGGACCCAAATACGCTTACAGGGGTGGCAGACTCGATAGTTTCGTTATCTTTTATCGCTACATATTGCCAGTTGACATTGCTTTCGGCTTTCACTCTCAAGTATGCGGAACTGTAATTTATTATTTCTGCATGAGCGCGTTGGATTACACGGCAAGCAGGAACCTCTTCTACAGCGAAATTATCGATAATAATTTCGTTTGCAGAATTACTTGTATTAATACCTGCCAATACGATGTACTTGTTACCTGTTAAATTTGTAGGAATTTCAAAAATGTATTCGTACCAACCGGCTCTGGTTTCCTCAATTCCCGCTGTCTTATTCACGGCACCTGCAATACATATATTAATATTTGCAATGCGAGTACCCATAGTATCGTTAGCATTATCAGAAACGAAAGCACGGAGGTATAAAGAGTTGTAAGAAGCCGGCAAATCGTTTCTATACATCCAGAATCGCACTTGATATTGTTTTCCGGCTTGGAAATTAAATTGAGGAGAGGTAAAAGTAGCTACAGTACCATTACCTGCCTTTTGGAAATAACCGGCACCTGTTCCGGCATAAGCTTTATCAGGGTCGTTGAGTATTGTCCAAGTCTCTTTACCGAAATTGGTTCCGGAAGTAGCCACTTTGATAATATCTCTATCCCAGCAAGTAGGAGGTATTGTATTCACATCCTCGAAATCTTGAACATAAGGGAATGTACTGATTATTTCACATTTGGTAGAGAGGTATTCGTCGAACTCTATGTTTACAGAGTGTACGGTATCTTCGCATTCGGTAGCTACATAGCCCTTAATATGGTAAGCAGTACCCGGTATTAATCCTGTAATGCTGTAAGAAGGGGTATTCACCACGCCGGTAAATACGGTAGAGTCGGTAGCACTTCTATAGAGAACATAATTTACCTTCCATGCAGTATGGTAAGTTTCGCCCGGAGTCCAAGTAATGTCGATAGTATTCAAAGAAGGAGTTACTTGAATGTTCTTAGGTTGACGGCATTTAGGAGCAGGGTAAATATGTATTGAGTCGAGGTAAGAAGCATTTGAACTTGGGCCATGCACACCTTCAAAGAGGATATAAACGGCACCTGATAATGGTATGTTCACCTCGTAATTATAGTAACCGGAAGCATTCTCTACCGGATTTCCTTGATAGTTACGAGCGATATTAGTAAGGAGCACAGCATCGGTAGTATCTATAGAATGGCTTGCCCATACTTTAAATTCATGGCCTGTTTTACTACTACTGAATCGATACAAAGAGAATGTCATGTCATACTGACCCGGGGTAGCGATGCTCAAAGCCGGGGTGGCAAGGATATAGTGTCCGCCCTCTTTAGCAGAACGTAAACGGGCTCTTTTAACACCACTATGAGAATATATATCCCAACCGCTAGAGCCATAATCGCTATAGCTGGCTCCTGTACCCATAACTGTTTGAACGGAAGTCCAACAATCGTCGAAAGTAGTACCTTCATTTGCAAAGATAACATTCATCTCTGCCGGTTGTGGCGTACAGAATGTTTTCAAAGTCACCGGCATACTCCACTCAGAAGTGTCGCCTACAGCACATATAGAGCGTACTCTTACAGTATAAGAAGTGTTTGAAGCTACATTAGAGAGTGTATAAGGATTGGAATGACCGATAACGTAATTGGTGATATTAGTGGAATTATTCGTGTACTCTATTTGATAATTACCTGAAGGAGTAGCACTAAAATCAGACCAACTCATATGAATATTTGTAGAGTCGGCTACTGCTTTAAACTGTTCCAAGCGAGTACAAGTACCTACTTGATATACCCTAAAATCGTCGATATATACATTACCTTTAGCATTTGTAGTAGAAATAAGGATACAAACGTGGAGGTCTTCGGTAGTGGCATAACCTGTTTGTTGAGTGTTAAGACGAATATTTTGCCATTGACCGATAGTGGTTATAGAGGCTGAATAAATTTCGTTAAATGAAGCGAGGTCCGCCAAATCGTTTAACAAACCGACGCGGATGTTTGAAGGATAAGCACATTGCACATAGAAATCAATCTCCATGCTATTTGCAGGAACAGCAAAAGCAGGGGCAACGAGTTCTACAGTATTATATCCCGGAGTAACTGCCAAGGAGTTATCTCCCGTATTGGCAACATAGCTGATAGAAGCATTTGAAGGATTACGGGTAGAACCCACGAGCCAACCGGCAGGCAAACCGGTAAGACCCTCGAAATCCATAGCATAAGGGATATTTATTGCAGTATCCGGAGTGTTGAAAGTAAAATCTTCTGAAACCTCGGAATATCCCTGGGCGGAACCGGTACAATCGGCTTTGAGTGTAGCGGTATAAGTAGAGTTAGGTTGAAGTCCGGTAATTTGATATAGATTAGTACCGGTAGTGGTGAAAGAAGTATTGTTATAAATATTATTACCATTAGCATCGCGTAATGTAATGGTAAAGTTGTTTGAAGGGCTGCCGAGAACGTGATTGTTCCAAGAGAGAGTGGCAGCATCTTTTGTTAAGGAAGAAACACCGACATCCACCGGTTGAGCGCAAAGCGGAGTTTCAAACACCCTGATATTATCAAGGTAAGAGTATGTTTTACCATTAAGTTGGTAACTTGCAATAGCTTGGAACATAATTCCTGCACCGGTTTTGCCGGTATATGCTCTCAAGTCACAGAAGTACTGTACCCAACCCGTAGTATTCGGGCAATCTTGAAGCAGCACTTTTTGTTGCGTTCCATTCTCTGTATAAACGAGGAATATTTTCAACTCTCTACAAGCTGCATTGTAGCACATAAAAGAGAGCGACATATTCACCGTTAAATCAAAAGATGGAGTTTGTACAATAGCGGAATCACCCTCGCCATAGTTTGACATACGAAGGTATTTTCCATCATAACGGTCTGTTGATGAAGAAGATACACTCCAGTTGTAACTATTGGAAATATCTCCGGTACGTAACCAGCCGGTAGGTAGTGTAGTACCATTTGCAGCTGAATTAAACGTTTCATCAACAACAACCAACGATTGTGCCATAAGCATCCATGGGATACATAATAGCATAACCAGTAAAGAAAGTAATTTTTTCTGCATGATAGTTGTTTATTAAGGTGAGTAATTTTATATTCTATTTCACAAAAAAAAATTTTAACGCACTCCTAAAGAAGTAATCATTAAAATTTTAAAAGAAGATGATTTTTCAACTTATAATTTAGAACAAAATCTTCTTTTCTCAGTTTAATAAATAATACATAAAAATCACTGCAAATGTAAGACTAAAAAATGGATAAAACCGCAATTTGATAATTTTTAACCTATCATCTTAAAACTTAGTAGAATATTAGGTTATTTAAACAATTGAATTATGAACTCACTTAAATTTTAAGACATTTTTACAAAAAAGCAACAAGATACTTATAAAGCAACTCAACGTACTTACTTAAATTTCAAATAAAAAAACTCATTTTTATTGAAATTCCTTTGAAAATAAACTTGATAGCATAAATAATGAATCATCCGAGATGGGCAGGAGGGACGGAGAAAATCAATATAGAAGAAAGCCTTGAAAACACCGAACTGAGAGGAGGGGCGGAGTAAATAAAAAGGCTCCTTTATATAAAAACAAAATAAGCCGTGATAAACAAAAATTCACCACGACTTATCTATTATTATAATTAAAAAAGCAATCGACTTATTACTTAGCGCTTTCTTCAACGGCAACGGCAACGGCAACAGTAGCACCGACCATAGGGTTGTTACCCATACCAAGGAATCCCATCATCTCTACGTGAGCAGGAACTGAAGAAGAGCCTGCAAATTGAGCGTCACCATGCATACGGCCCATAGTATCTGTCATACCATAAGAGGCAGGGCCGGCAGCCATATTGTCAGGGTGAAGGGTACGACCGGTACCGCCACCTGAAGCAACGGAGAAGTATTTCTTACCTTGCTCCATACACTCTTTCTTATAAGTACCTGCTACCGGGTGTTGGAAACGGGTAGGGTTTGTAGAGTTACCGGTAATAGATACGTCAACACCTTCCGCACGCATGATAGCCACACCTTCGCGAACGTCATCAGCACCATAGCATTTAACTTTGGAGCGGAGACCGTCGGAATAAGATTTTGTACTTACTACTTTGAGTTCGCCTGAATAGTAGTCAAACTCTGTCTGTACATAAGTAAAGCCATTGATACGGGAAATAATTTTAGCGGCATCTTTACCGAGTCCGTTAAGGATAACGCGGAGAGGCTCTTTACGTACTTTATTAGCCATTTCAGCGATTTTGATAGCACCTTCTGCGGCAGCGAACGACTCGTGGCCGGCGAGGAAGGCAAAGCATTTAGTCTCTTCACGAAGGAGGCGAGCTGCGAGGTTTCCGTGACCGATACCTACTTTACGGTCGTCGGCAACAGAGCCTTTAATACAAAAAGCTTGAAGGCCTTCGCCAATAGCTTCTGCAGCGTCGGCAGCATTTTTACATCCTTTCTTTATTGCGATAGCAGCACCGACAACATACGCCCATTTTGCATTTTCAAAACAGATAGGTTGAGTCTCCTCACACATTTTGTAAGGGTCGATACCGCGAGAAGCACAGATATCTTCCGCCTCTTCAATATTTTTGATTCCGTAAGAATTAAGAACTTTGAGGATGTTCTCTATACGGCGATCTTGACTTTCAAATTTTACTTCACGTTTTGCCATATTCTATCCTCCTTATTTATTACGTGGGTCAATATATTGTACTGCATCTTTAAAGCGGCCGTAGCTACCTTTAGCTTTTTCGAGAGCTTCGTTGGCATCTACACCTTTTTTCACCATATCCATGAATTTTCCGAGGTGAACGAATTCATAACCGATAACTTCGCCATCGGCATCGAGGCCCATACGGGTGCAATAGCCCTCAGCCATTTCAAGGAAACGGGTGCCTTTTGCGAGAGTACCGAACATAGTACCTACTTGAGAACGAAGGCCTTTGCCAAGATCTTCAAGAGAAGCACCTACTACGAGACCGCCTTCAGAGAAAGCCGATTGAGTACGGCCATAAACGATTTGAAGGAAAAGTTCGCGCATAGCGGTGTTAATAGCGTCGCAAACAAGGTCGGTATTAAGGGCTTCAAGGAGAGTTTTTCCCGGAAGGATTTCAGAAGCCATAGCTGCAGAGTGCGTCATACCGGAGCATCCGATTGTCTCTACAAGAGCCTCTTGAATAATACCATCTTTTACGTTTAAAGTAAGCTTGCAAGCTCCCTGTTGCGGAGCACACCAACCTATACCGTGAGTAAGACCGGAGATATCTTTTATCTCTTTAGCTCTCACCCATTTACCTTCTTGAGGTATTGGGGCAGATGCATGATTGGCACCTTTTGCCACTACACACATCTGTTCTACTTCGTGTGAATAAATCATACCTTAAAAAATATAATGTTAGAAATGTTTTTATTATCTCATTTAAAATGCAAAGGTACTGCTTTTTTGTGATATGAACAAATTATTTTGATGAAATAATTTTTCCTACTCCATCCGACTCTCACCCCTATTCTCAATTCAACTCACAATTCTACTCACACCTAATCTCTTTTTCTTCTCTTCCACAGATTACAATTCCCTCCTCCGGGGGCAACTGCAAAATTAGTGATTACATGAGAAAAAATAACTCATTGGATTTCCTTTCAAGTCTTTACTCACCGCTTTACAAATTAATAAATCTATCTATTCCCCTTTGAATATCTCGTTAAAACAAAAATATTTACACGAATTTCGTTGTAACAAAAATTTTTATATTTCTGATTATCAACACATAAAACTACACTACAATGTTAAATAATATTAATTGTAGCTATAACATTATTATTGTTTGAAAATTTTATTGTTACTTTGCGCCAATTTTGGGGTCATATATATAATGTGTAACCTCTATTTGATTTAAGAAAAAATTAGTATGCAAGAAAACTTAGTGATAGTGGAGTCTCCTGCAAAGGCAAAGACTATAGAAAAATTTTTGGGAAAAGAGTATAAAGTGATGTCGAGTTTCGGACACGTACGCGACTTGAAGAAACAAGGCATGGGTATAGAAATAGAGAATAATTATCTTCCCGAATACGAAATACCGAAGGATAAAGAGAAATTAGTCAAAGAACTTCGTGATGCTACATCAAAAGCAAAGGTTATCTGGCTCGCATCCGATGAAGACCGTGAAGGAGAAGCTATTGCATGGCATCTGTATGAAGTACTCGATTTGAAAAACAAGATAACGCACCGCATTGTATTCCATGAAATTACAGAATCTGCCATAAAGCATGCCATCGAAAATCCGCGCTCAATAAATTTGGATATCGTGGATGCACAGCAGGCACGAAGGGTACTCGACCGCCTCGTAGGCTTTGAAATTTCCCCTATTTTATGGAAAAAAGTTATGCCGAAATTATCGGCAGGACGTGTACAATCCGTAGCACTACGCTTGGTGGTAGAGCGCGAACGCGAAATCACAAGTTTCAATCCGGAAGCATCTTATCGTGTTTTTGCCAATTTCCTACACGAAGGAGCGAAATTCTCGGCGGAATTAAACAAGAAATTCTCCACTTATGAAGAGGCGAAAGCATTCCTCGAAGGATGTATTGGTGCCAATTTCCGCGTAAACAGCATACAAAAACACCCGACTCACCGCGCCCCGGCAGCCCCTTTTACTACCTCTACTTTACAACAAGAGGCGGCTCGTAAATTCAACTTTTCCGTGGCTACTACCATGATGGTGGCTCAGTCGCTCTACGAGAGTGGAAAAATTACTTATATGCGTACCGACTCCGTTAATCTTTCCGATCTTGCTCTCGCTTCCGCTAAAAAAGAGATTATCTCTATGGCGGGAGAAAAATATTATAAACGCCGCCAATATACCACAAAAAGCAAGGGCGCACAAGAGGCTCACGAGGCTATCCGTCCTACTTATATGAGCAATCATACAATAACCGGAACTACTCAAGAGGTGAAGTTATACGAACTTATTTGGAAACGCACTATTGCCAGTCAAATGGCTGATGCTCAATTCGAAAAAACAGATATAAATATTGACATTATCCCGACGGAAACCATGAGCGACGCAAAAAGTAGTGCTCATCTCGCAACAATTGCCCCATCGGATCTTGACGCGACAGGTAAAAATTTCGTTTTTGTCGCCTCAGGAGAAGTAAATACTTTCGATGGTTTCCTTAAAGTGTACAAAGAGGGCACTGATGATATCAATGAGGAGTCTCAAGGTTTATTACCAACAATTGCAGAAGGTCAAATGCTTAATACAAAAGATATTACAGCAATAGAGAAATTCTCACAACGCCCTTATAGATATACCGAAGCATCGCTTGTGCGAAAACTCGAAGAGCTCGGTATCGGTCGCCCTTCAACATACGCCCCTACCATCTCCACTATTATCAACCGCAGTTATGTGGAAAAAAGAGAGGTGGAAAACGTGCATATGCCTTACCATACAATTACTCTTGTAGGAAATAATATTTCAGATAAAATTAATACCGACAAACCTACTGTAGATAAAGGAAAATTACTCCCTACGGATATCGGCACTGTGGTAACCGACTATCTTATAGCTAATTTCCCTGAAATAATGGACTATAACTTCACCGCTTTAGTAGAAGAAAAATTCGATGCTATCGCAGAGGGAGAATCAAAATGGACGGTGGATATCGACCATTTCTATAAACAATTTCACCCTATGGTGGAAAAGGCGGAGAATAGTACAGGGCGAAAAGTTGGAGAAAGAGAACTTGGTATCGACCCCGTTTCCGGTAAACCGGTATATGCAAAAATCGGACGTTTCGGCCCTATGATTCAACTTGGTGAGCAAAGCGATGAAGGTGAAAAACCGCGCTTCGCTTCGCTTCGTAAAAACCAATCTATCGAAACTATCACCCTCGACGAAGCCCTCGAACTCTTTAAATTACCGATAACACTCGGAGTTTTTGAAGAAAAAAATGTCAGCGTAAATATTGGTAAATTCGGACCTTACGTGCGCCTCGGCAACGAATTCTTCTCTATTCCTAAAGGAGAAGACCCTCTCGATGTATCTTACGAAAGAGCCGTAGAAATTATCGAGAATAAACGACAAGCCGACCGCGAAAAAATTCTTGCTTCATATCCTGATAATGATATAGAGGTGATTAACGGCAGATTCGGACCTTATATCTCTCATGCCGGAAATAACTATAAACTGCCGAGAAATATTGAGAAAGAAGCTCTTACTCTTGAATTCTGCCTTGAAAAAATAAAAGAAACTCCAACCTCGGCAGCAAAAGGTAAGGTTTCTCGTAAAAGTACTGCTACAAAAGCAAAATCCACGGCTAAAACATCGGCTAAATCAGCATCTGCAAAAACAGCATCTGCAAAGACAACTTCTGCAAAAACAGCCTCTGCAAAAACAGGGAAAACTACAACCAAAAAAACAACTGCGAAAACAACGAAAAAAAGCACTTCTACAAAATAAAAAAGATTGATATTATGAAAAAGATATTGATTTTATTCATCGCCGCTTTATGCACTTTCAGTGTTGAAGCTCAAACGAAACTGACAAAAGTTTACAACGAAACTATCAATCCGCTTACACAGATAGAAAATGCTGTTAATCAGGCAAAAAAACAAAAGAAGCACGTCATCTGTCAGCTCGGAGGTAATTGGTGTATTTGGTGCCTTCGCCTTGCCGATTTTATCACTAAAGACGAAGAGATAAACAACTTTATCAATGATAATTACGTGTATATTCATGTAAATTACAACCCTAAAAATGCCACTACCGCAGAGATACAAAAGCAGAACGCGCAACTATTGAAGCGACTCGGCAATCCATCACGCTTCGGCTACCCCGTACTTGTAGTTCTTAACGAAAAGGGCGAAGTTATTCATCTTCAAGACTCTGCATTCCTCGAGCAAGACAAGAGTTACGACCGCAAAAAAGTTCTCCGCTTCCTCCAATGCTGGACTCCAAAGGCTGTGAAATAATATTCCCCCTCGACAAAATATAATCAAAAAAAATCGATACAGATATCATCCTTACAACTTATCCGGAATATGATATAGAGGTGATTAATGGCAGGTTCGGACCATACATCAAACATGTAGGGAATTATTATAAGCTACCTAAAAATATTGAAAAACGGAAACTATCATTAGAGTATTGCCTCGAAGTAATAAATAAAAACAAATATAAATAACAGTACAAACAGACGCTAGTCGGTTATTTTGCCCAAACTATCAACTAGAAGAGTAGAATCTGCGACTGTTGGATAGATTGAGATTAATCAATAACATTAAATTTTGGTAGTTAAAAATTTATGAGACAAACATATAATATTTATTGTGATGAGAGCTGCCATTTGGAGCACGATGGAGAAAGTGCGATGACAATAGGTAGCGTATGGTGTCCTCAAAATAAGAAAGATGAAATTTTTCATAGGATACGTGAAATAAAGGAAGAACACGGGCTCAGTAAAAATTTTGAAATTAAATGGAATAAAGTTTCACCGGGACAACTTAACTTTTATACAGACATTATTAACTATTTCTTTGATAATAGTGATTTGCATTTTCGTGTATTGATTATTCCAAATAAACAAGAACTAAAGCACGAATTGTTTAACCAATCCCACGATGACTTCTATTACAAAATGTATTTCAATATGCTGAAAACCTTGTTTGAGCCTGATTGTGAGTATAATATTTATATAGACATAAAAGACACAAGAGGTCAACGCAAGGTGGATAAACTACATGAAGTATTATGCAATAATCATTATGATTTTAATCGCAATCTAATACGTAAAGTACAACAGGTTCGTTCAGAAGAAGTCGAGTTGGTGGCACTCGCCGATTTACTCATTGGAGCATTATCGTATGTTCATAGAGGGAAAAATACCAGCAAGGCGAAATTGAATATTATTGAACGCATTAAAAGAAGAAGTGGCTATAGCTTAATGACAAGCACCCTTTATCGTGAAAACAAATTTAACATTTTTGTTTGGAAAAGTGGATATGGAAAATAATAAATACTTTAATCTGCCGGACCTTATTGAACTATCTGATTTTGGAGGAAATTTTCATAATTATCTTGAAGCCGTCTATGTATACTTCAAACAGGACTTTATAGAAAAACGTCCTGTGTTTCGAGGAACGAGACTTGGATTGAAGAAATATCCATTATCACAAGGTAAAGAAGCAACTTTTTGGCATATGACTTCAGAAGGTGAAGATGAAGCAACCAGAGTACCGGATTTTCGTCGTATGGAAAGAATTAAATGGCCGGCTTTTATGATAAACTTTTCTGAACATCCTTATCTTAAAGTATGGGAAAACACTCGCGGAAACAAAACAAATATTCTAATTTTCCATGAAGATGAAGAATATTTAGTTGTATTGAGGAAAGCAAAGGACTATATTTTACCATGGACTGCATACTTGATAAACTACAAATCAAGAAAAAATAAACTATTAAAAGAGTACGAATCCTATATAAAAAGCAAGGAGCGGTAAGAATACCGCCCCCGTTTCTCCTTCAACACATGGTTGCTGAGATGATGCAAAGGTAGTGCTATTTTATGACATGTGCAAGATAAATATCTGTTTTAACACTTTTTTAATCAACTTAAAAATTTTCGTCTCACTACCTGGAAAAATAAGCCATTTCTGATGAAAACCTTTGTATTTGAAAAAATTTTTTAAGATAGAGGGAAGTTAAAAAATTTTTGTATTTCTCTAAAATAGTGTATCTTTGCAAGAAGTATAAATACTTAATTATTATCATATCGTAATGAAAATTGTAATTATCAACGGACCGAATTTGAATTTATTAGGCACGAGGGAGCCTGAAATTTACGGGCATGAGACTCTCGATGATATCATCAATGGATTAAAAGCCAAATATCCTGATGTAGAATTCGTGTCACTACAGAGCAATGTTGAGGGCGAAATAATCAATATGCTACACGAATATGGCTTCAGCGCCGATGGTATAATACTAAATGCAGGTGGATATACTCACACCTCTGTGTCAATAGCCGATGCCGTTGCCGCGATAAAAACTCCCGTTGTAGAAGTACACTTGTCTAATATCTTGGCCCGCGAAGCTTTCCGTTCCGTTTCTCTAATCGCCCCGCATAGTGCCGGTATCATCTCCGGATTCGGAACTATAGGCTACTCTTTGGCCGTTGATTTTTTTATAAATAAGTATAAGTAAATACTTCAAAACCAGCACTCTACCCTTTAACGAAAATCACTATCTATTGCATTTCAGTAATAGAAAACCTAACATACATAGGGACTTGAATAAAAAATCAAGTCCTTTTTTCTTCCCAACCGCCAAAAGCTAAAAGCTAACAGCCAAAGGCTAACAGCTAACGGCTAACAGCTAACAGCCAACAGCCAACGGCTAACAGCTAAAAACACCCAAAAAAAACCTAAAAGTAACTAAAAACACTAAAAATCCCGCTTATACGATTAAACCGAATTGATTTTTCATCGTCTATGCAAATGAAAAAAAACAGAAAAATAAAAATGAATAAAATAATCCGTTTTTACATCCTGACATGCTTATTAGCATTGACCTCTATAAGCAACTACACGATAGCAGCGATAGTAAAGGGTCATATTTCCGACAAACAAGGCGAAAACTTGGAATTTGTCAGTATATCCCTCACTCAAAAAAACAACAAATCAATTTTTTCAGGTTCTATTACCGACTCTATAGGTAATTATGTGATTACCAACGTAGCCCCCGGAGAATATATCCTCGAAGCATCCTTTATCGGCTACCAATCGTATGTCACCAATATAACAGTGTCAAGTAATGACCAAAAAGTAACCGTAAAAGAGATTGTATTAAAAGAGGATGCGAAACTTCTCGACCAGGTGGAAGTAGTAGGTCAAGCAAGTCAGATGCGCTTTGATATAGACAAAAAAGTATTTAATGTAGACCAAAATTTGGCGGCGAGTGGAGCTTCTGCCTCCGAAATGCTCCAAAATATTCCATCAATAGAGGTAGATAACGATGGCAATGTATCACTCCGAAACAGCAGCAGCGTAGAGGTATGGATTAACGGAAAACCGAGCGGACTTACCGAAGACAACCGCGCTCAGATACTCGAGCAGATGCCGGCAGGAAGTATTGAATCGGTAGAAGTGATAACAAACCCATCTGCCAAATTCGATCCGGAAGGCACCGCCGGTATCATCAACTTAGTGCTAAAAAAAGATAGAAAAGCCGGATACTACGGTTCCGTTTCTTTGGGCGGAAATATCAACATCTACGGAAAGCCGGAGGGTAATGTAGGCGCCAATTTCAACTACAACTCATCAAAGGTGGACTTCTATGCCAATGTCGGATTCCGCTTGATGAATTCTACATCAAGGAGTCTCACCGACCGCTACTCTTTCACTCCGGGAACAAACATGCTCGACACCATATCTTTTCTTAACAACACCACTAAAGGAAGTAGATTCGGAGGCGGACTCTTTGCACGGATGGGTGCCGACTTCCATCTCGACAAGAAAAATACCCTCAGCATATCGTTCATGGGCCACGGTGGTATGAATAAATCGTTGAATTCTACCGACTACACACAGATAGCATGGGCTGCATTAGACACTACTATCTATAACCGCTCCAACTCTCAAAAAGGTATGCATCCATCATACCATGTAGGTCTCGACTATTTATATGAAATAGATAGTAAGGGGTCGGAAATACGTGCCGGGGTCTCATACGGCGGTCACAAACGCTCCGGCGATTATTACTATACTCAAACTGTACAAAAAGGTGATATTGCCGAGTACAACCAAATACAACGCCTTGATGGTAGAAACCACAATGCAGAGGCCAAGGTGGATTATACTCAAAAATTCGGTACTAATATGAAGTTGGAGGCAGGACTTTATGGTAAATGGGATAACCGTAAATCTCCTTCACGCACTTGGAACGAGATGCCAGACGGATCTCAGGAACTCGAACAGTATAACGACTTTAACTACAATGAATGGATTGGAGCTTTCTATGCCACTTACGGCGCAAAATTCGGAGGCTTCAGCATTTCGGCAGGTCTTAGAACTGAATATACAAACACAAAAGTAGCCACTCGTGACAACGAAACCGACGACTATACATACACAAATCGACATTATTGGGAGGTGTACCCTACCGTTTTCCTCTCTTATGCTTTTAAAAACAACCACGAATTACAAGCAAACTACACCCGCCGTATCAACCGCCCGAGAGGACGACAACTGAACTCTTTCCGTAATACCAGCGACTCTACAAATATCGAATTCGGTAACCCTCTCCTCGACCCTGAAATCTCTTCTGCAGTAGAGATTAACTATATCAAATCATGGGAAGAACATGTACTCAGTGCCAGCATTTACTACCGTTTCTCCGACAATGTAATAGAAAGAGTGCGTTACCTCGATGATGACAATGTGATGTATACTACTTTCGAAAACATCTCCAAGCGCCAATCACTCGGTATCGAACTCGTGTCAAAAAACAAACTCTGCAAATGGATAAATCTTACTACTACCGTCAACGGTTACTACTCTAAAATGAATGACGTATACTACGATACCGACCTTGACGGCACTCCTGATTTACTCTACGAAGCTCAAGACAATTTTTCTTGGGATATCCGTCTTATGGCTAATTTCATAATGCCGAAAAACTTCTCGGCACAGCTAACCGGCGGATACCGTTCTCCACAAGTAGTGGCTCAAGGTACCAGTCGCGGCAGCTACTCTATCGACCTCGGCGTTAGAAAAAGCTTCCTCAATAAGAAATTAAACCTCGCATTATCAATTCGCGACGTTCTTAACTCCCGCCGCTGGGCTAATACAACTTATGGCGATAACTTCTGGCAATATTCCGAATTTATCCCTCGCGGTACTACTTTCTCTCTTACTCTTACTTACAACTTCGGAAATACTCAAGGAAAACGAAAAGCTAATAACAACCAAAATAATATGAACATGTCGTCTGATTATGACGAAATGGGTGACTCATTTTAACTCAAATATTTAGATTTCTACAAATAACTCATTCATTTTATCTTTCATAACATAATCCATTTTTATTTATAAAAATAATCGGCAAAGCCGAATTTGTTAGTACTAATGGAGGGATTTTGATAGAAAAATCCCCTCCATTTTCTTTTTCTCTTATGCTAAGAAATTCTACGAATATTTTAGCTTGTTGCTTCTGATTGCCAAAATATTATATTTACACCAAAAGCAATTTATCGTATCAAATAAAAATATTACTTTTGCAATAAAAATTATTCTCTCATGCTTACCGACCTAATCCCCGCCGAGTGGCAACAACTATTACACCGCTGCATCGAAAGCGAAGAGTTTTGTACTCTATCTGCAAAAGTAGAAAATGCATATTCCAATGCCACCATATATCCGAAAAAAGAAAACATCTTTTGGGCATTGGAGCTCACCAAGCCAAAAGATGTAAAAGTAGTGATTATAGGGCAAGACCCCTACCACGAACCGGGGCAGGCACATGGTCTCGCCTTTTCCGTACCTCATGGGGTTAAAATTCCGGGATCATTAAACCATATCTTTCAAGAGATAGAAATGGAGCTCGACATCGCCACTCTGCCAACGGGGAACCTGGATAGATGGGCTGTACAAGGGGTGCTATTACTTAACGCCACTCTTACCGTTGAAGCGGGCAAAGCAGGTAGCCACGAGAAATTCGGTTGGCAAAAATTCACTGCCGAAATTATAAAACAAGTAAGTAATAATTACTGCAATATAGCTTTTATGCTTTGGGGTAACAGCGCGATAAAACTGTCGGAATACATAGATACTTCAAAACATATTATATTCTCATCCACCCACCCGTCAGGGCTGTCGTGGGGCAAAACCTCTAATCCCGAAAAAATGAAGGGATGCGAAATATTAGTGAAAAACACCGGTGAAACAGGGCTGTCGGAAGTGCCGTTTATTAAAAATAATTACGGCAGACTCGCCAATAATTCGTTCTACGGTTCTAACCAATTCTTAGCTGTAAATCAATGGCTTAAAAGCAAAAATATATCTCCGATTAATTGGGAATAAAAGAGTGCCTAATGCGCATTAACCTACTATCAAAAAGCACCTATATACAAGGCGTGATTTTTTTGCTATTTAAAAAATTTATTATAAATTTGCAAAGATAAACCAACGATAGTACTTACCTTTATGTTGAACATAAAATACCATTGATCATGAAAAAATTTTTACTACTGATAAGTGTATTTTTTGCACTTGGCTTGCAAGCACAAAAGTATGAATATCACCCGGAAACAGTGGGTATGCCTGAAATAGAGAAAAAAATTCTCCCTCTTGCAATCATATTTAACGAGGCGGATACAAGTATGCCTAAAATCGCGGTACAGCAACTCAAGCACAAAATAAACCAAGTGTTTATGATTAACAAAATCGCACCGCTCGACTATCTAAGCCAATTCTTTATCACGGCAAATATCGTTACCAATCCGAAATTGGAAAAAGAGGGAATGAACTCTGACGATATTATAGAGGTAAATATGTATATCGCCGACTACAAAAACCAAAAGGTGATAACTACCACTAAATTCTACGTTCGCGCTGTAGGAAGCGACGAAGCACAACGCTACACCTACGCTCTCCGCCAAATAAACCCGAAAACTCCGGATTTAGCCCGTTTCCTCGACGAAGCTACTAAAGAAATCCTTGCATATTACGATAAAGAAACCCCGAATATCTTAAAACAAGCAAATAACCTGGCATCTCAAAAATTGTATAAAGAGGCTCTTAGCCTTATAGTTACAATCCCTACCGAATGCAAATATTACAACGACGCTATAAGTGCAGGCCTTGCAATTTACCAAAAATACCTTGATAACAATGGCGACGTCAACCTCGCTTATGCCCGCCAAGTATGGGTGGCTAATAAAACCATAAAAGGTGCCGACGAAGCCGCTGAATTTTTGGCTAAAATCGATACCGAAGCAAAATGCTACACCCAAGCTGTGGACTTCTGCAAATTGGTAAAACAGCAAATCGGCGACGAGTGGAAATTTGAAATGAAAGAGGCAGAATCTAACAAAATGTCTGAAAAAGACAAGATTACAGAGATGCGCAGAATTGGTGTAGAACAAGGTAAAAGCGCACAATTTAATGCAAACCTCGATTTCGTTACAAAATAAAATCGCACTTTAAAATATCTTTTTCAAATATACAAAAAAGAAATGAAAGTGAGTGCGAAATAGGGAAAGAATGCTGTCTGTTAGCGATTTACCGGTATTTGCCGAGATGTTGCAGTGCCATCAAATGCCGATGAAAAGCCAAGAAATGACAAAGTTTCGTTACCATCCCGTTACTTTGAATTTTGCTTTCAATGGGTTATACTGGTTGCTGTAACAGATTGAATAGCAATACATGTTAAGCGACTACGGTTATTTTGAGGACAAAAAGGATAAAAAGATTCTCTGCTTAAATGTAAGCAGGACATACCTTTTGTGTGAACGTCCTTCTCTCTATAAATCCTGTCATATATATTAAATAACATTGAATTAATAAAATTATATGAGTCAATCATGGATTTTAGTACAGGTTTCAGAAATCTGGGGAACAATACAAAATGCTCCATTATTGGCTGCATGGAATTAGATTTAGATTTATGCT
>SAMEA3663028__coassemble_58_pt1 | contig 64679 bp, 53 predicted proteins | sample SAMEA3663028__metabat2_high_PE_039 | metagenome-assembled genome bin SAMEA3663028 (sample SAMEA3663028) | pig gut metagenome | biome: pig gut; feature: pig-associated habitat; material: faeces | place: France | collected 2012 | reverse complement strand
TACTGCACTGCGTTGTGGGAGAGTAGGTCGCCGCCACTTTTCAAGGAGAACCCCCCTTACCGAGGTTCTCCTTTTTTTATTGCCCCTTGCCTCAAAAAATTATCCTCTATTTTATCTCCTTTCTATGAAAAAATTTGTACCTTTGCAAAATAATTTTAGTAACTTATAACGTCTTGATTATATGATATATCCTACATGGAAAGATATTATTGACATCTTCTTAATGGCTTTTATCCTGTTTCAAATCTTTAAGTTGATGAAGAAATCAGGTGCCGTTAATATCTTCGTCGGTATTGTAGCTTTCGTTGTATGTTGGTTTCTTATTGTTAAGGTTTTTAATCTTAAACTCACCGGTGCTCTTCTTAATCAGTTGATTAGTGTTGGTGCCTTTGCCCTTGTTGTTATCTTTCAAAACGAAATACGTCGTTTCTTCCGACAATTGGGTACTAAGTCGAACTGGAAGATTCTAACCGAGTTTTCTAATCTGTTTAACAAATCTAAAGATGTGGTAACCAACTCGTTCCCTACTATGGAGTTGGTGTACGCTTGCAGAAATATGTCCCGCTCAAAAACGGGCGCTCTTATCGTTATCAAGCGTTCTACTGCTCTTGAAGATTTTATCGATAAACCCGACTTATTCACTGCTGATATCAATGCCCGTCTTATTGAGAATATCTTTTTTAAAAATAGCCCTTTACATGATGGTGCTATGATTATTGCCGATGGGAAAATTGTTGCCGCAAGTGCGCAACTCCCGATGTCTCATAAACCGGATATTCCTCGCCACCTCGGAATGCGTCACCGTGCCGCTCTAGGTATCAGTGAGTGCTCCGATGCCGTGGTTATTATTATCTCTGAAGAAACCGGTACTATCTCTCTCGCTATTGATGGTGCTTATAAACTTAATCTTACACCCGAAGACCTTGAACGTCAATTAACAGAATTATTAAAATAACTTTTTTATGGAACAACTTCGTAATGTGCCTTTCGCAATAACTGTTTGTGATAAAGATGGTAATGTATTGGATATGAACTCCAAATCTAAAGATACATTTAAAAAATACGGAGATTTGATTGGTAAATCTCTCTTTGATTGCCATCCTGATAGAGCCGCAGAAATCCTTCGCGGACTCCTTAAAAATCATAATGTCAATGCTTATACTATCGAAAAAGAGGGCCTTAAAAAACTTATCTATCAAGCCCCTTGGTTTGAAGAAAACGGCGATTTCGGTGGTTATGTAGAGCTCTCTTTGGTGCTCCCGGATAGCATGCCGCATTATATTCGTAAACCTTAATAGTTTATTTGCTCTACAGTTTATCTACCTTTCGTTATTCTATTTTTGTTTCTATTTAATACCGATGTAGATAATCAGAAAATACAAGAGGAGATTTGGAATATCCAAACCTCCTCTATTTTTATCTAAGTGTTAAACTATGAAATAGATACTCTATTATTCGTTATTTTCAGCCTCTTGTTTTTTAGAATTTATCTCTCTCTCTTCTGCTGTTAATGGCGGGTTTACAGGAGTTAAACCATTTTCCGCTGCAAGTTTATACAATAGTTGTAATGCTTCTTCGTGATTATTCTCAATTATTCCGTCAAGAATGGCATCTTTTATTTGTATTTTTAGTTCTCCTATAATGGAGCATGGTTGTAAATCGAAAATATGCATTATTTCGTGACCATCTATCGGTGGTTGAAATTTACGAATACGGTCTTTCACTTCTACTTCTATCAGTTTTTTTCGTACCAACTCGAAATTATCCAAAAAATGTTTTACTTTTTCTTTGTTGTTACTGGTGATATCACTTTCGCAAAGCATCATCAATGCATCGATATCATCACCGGCATCAAAGAGCAAACGCCTTACTGCAGAGTCGGTTACAATATCTTCACTAAGAGCTATAGGGCGCATATGAAGGTCTACCATTTTCTGAACAAATTTCATGTTCTCACCTTGTGGCAACTTTAACCGTTTAAATAATGATGGAATGATACGCTGTCCATACCAATTGTGATTGCGGAATGTCCATCCACTTTCTTCATCCCATTGTTTGCTTTGCGGTTTACCGATATCGTGGAGTAGTGCCGACCACCTCAACCATAGATTGTCGCTCTTTTCAGCCACAGTATCAAGCACTTTTAAGGTGTGTAGAAAAACATCCTTATGAGATACGCCATTACGCTTGTCTATTCCTTTTAATTGATCGATTTCCGGTAGAATAATTTGCAATAATCCGCATGCTTCAAGAAGTCTGAATCCTATTGATGGCTGTTTTGACATCATTATCTTGTTGATTTCATCAATAATCCTTTCTTGTGTGATTATCTCTATTCTATCTTTATTACGAATAATGGCATTGAATGTTTCATCGTCGATATCGAATTGAAGTTGCGTTGCAAATCGTATGGCACGCATCATTCTAAGAGGGTCATCGCTGAAGGTAATATCCGGGTCGAGTGGGGTACGTAATATCATATCACGCATATCTTCAAGTCCCCCAAATGGATCTACTACCTCTCCAAAACCAATGGCATTCAGGCGTATAGCAAGGGCATTGACGGTAAAATCTCTCCTATTTTGATCATCTTCAAGGGTGCCGTCTTCTACTATCGGATTGCGACTGTCTCGGTGGTAACTCTCTCTCCTGGCTCCAACAAATTCTATTTCAATATCTTTATTCTTTACTTGCGCTGTGCCATAAGTGCTGTATACCGCAAGTGATGTGCCCTTTCCAAGTTCGTGTGCTACAGCTTTCGCCATCTTGATACCACTGCCTACTACTACAATGTCTATGTCTTTACTCGGCCTGTGAAGTATCAAATCGCGAACATAACCACCTATCACATAGCATTCTAACCCCAAGTTGTCGGCTACGCGTTGCAATAAATGAAATATCGGTTTATCTATCTTTTTTTCTAAATTCATTATCTCTTTCTGAAAAAATTTTTCCCCTCGTTTATCTCAATTCAAGTAAAACAACATTTTCTACATGGTGTGTATGAGGAAACATATCTACGGGTTGTATGGCAGATACTTTATACTTCTTGTCCATCATTTGCAAATCTCTTGCTTGTGTGGCAGGGTTACAACTGACATACACCACTTTACGAGGACTCGCATTTAATATTACATTGATTACATCTTCGTGCATTCCTGCTCGAGGAGGATCGGTGATAATAACGTCCGGGCGCCCGTGCTCCTTGATGAAATTATCGGTAAGGATATCTTTCATATCGCCGGCATAGAAGTCGGTATTCGTGATACCGTTTATCTCCGAATTAATTATCGCATCTTCTATGGCTTCTTTAACGTATTCAATACCAATTACTTTCTTCGCTTTCGAGCTTACAAAGTTTGCTATCGTTCCCGTTCCGGTATAGAGGTCGTAAACCAATTCATCTCCTTTTAAATCAGCAAATTTTCTCGCCACTTTATATAATTCATAGGCTTGATGTGAGTTGGTTTGATAAAAAGATTTCGGACCGATTTTAAAGCGCAAATCTTCCATCTTTTCATATACTGCCTCCGTCCCTTTATATACTATAATATCTTGGTCGGTAATGGTATCGTTGCATTTGCTGTTGATTACGTATTGCAAAGAGGTAATCTCAGGAAATTTTTCACATATATAATCGAGTAATTTTGTTCGAATCTCTTTATCTTCATAGAAAAATACAATCACTACCATCAGTTCGCCTGTGGATGTAGTGCGTATCATGAGCGTGCGTAAAAAGCCTTCTTGATTGCGTAAGTCAAAGAATGTCAAATCGTTCTGTAATGCATATTCTTTAATGCAGTTTCGTATCTTATTGGAAATATCCTCTTGTAACCAACATTTATTTATGTCTAATACTTTATCAAACATTCCCGGAATATGAAATCCTACTCCGTTTAAATCCTTCTCGGTATGCTCTTTTCCAACCTCTTCAAACGATAGCCATTTCCTATTGCTGAATGTATATTCCAATTTATTTCTATATTCGTAAATGTGTTGAGAACCAAGAATATAGTTAGCTTCAGGAAGTTTGATATGTCCTATCCTGGTCAAATTGTCGATTACCTGTTTATGTTTGTATTTTAATTGCTCTTCGTATGGCAATATCTGCCATTTACAACCACCGCAAGTGCCGTAATGCTCGCATTTCGCTTCACAACGAATGTCGCTGTATTTGTGAAAATTAATTACGCGTCCCTCCATGTAGTTCTTCTTCTTTTTCGTTATCTGAATGTCTACAATATCCCCGGGTACCGCATATTGAGTAAATACCACTATATCATCTAATTTTAATATCGCCTTGCCTTCAGCTGCTACATCGGTAATCGTAACTTCTTTAATTATAGGTAGTTCTTTACGCTTTCTCGACATTGTATTTATTATAATTTTTATATCTCGTAATCAATGAATATTCTTATTTCTTTATTTCAAATCGGTCGGCTGATTTCCAGAATGGTAGTCTGTTACGCACCTTATCAAGGTAAGCCATGTCTATTTCTGCGGTGCGAACTCCCGCTTCCCAATCTTCGAAGGATGCCAAACACTTTCCTCGTGGATCTAAAATTACTGAGTGACCGCAATGCTTGACACTATAACTGTCTGTGCCAATTGCATTTACTGCACATACATAAGCCTGGTTTTCCATAGCTCGCGCCACAGTTAGTGCATCCCACGCCTCAATACGATCTTTTGGCCAATTCGCAGTGTAGATAAGCACATCATAATCACTACCTGTCATATTTCGGCTCCATACAGGGAATCGTAAGTCGAAGCAAATCAACACTCTAAATTTTATTCCTTTATATTCTATATCCAAATGCTTATCACCGGCAGTGAAATATTTCTGCTCATCACCGATAAAAAGATGCCTTTTATCTGCAAAAGAAATCTCTCCATCCGGCTTGCAAAAAAATCCTCTGTTATATGATTTTCCATTCTCTGAAGCCATAAAACTTCCGGCAATAGCAAAATTTCCTTCTTTTGCCCAACGCTTTATAGCTTGAATAGCCTCTCCATCAGTGCTTTCCGCCAATTCCGGTTTGTCAACGGAAAATCCTGTCGAAAACATCTCCGGCAGAATAACTAATTCCGTACTGCCGTAAAGACTCTCTATCGTGCTTCCAAATGTGTTGAGATTATAATTCTTATCTCCCCAAATTATCTCTTGTTGAATAATTGATACTTTCATTGTCTATTTTTTAATAAATGGTGTAATTTTATGACTTCCATTGCTTGACGTACATCATGTACTCGTAAAATATTGGCACCTCGTTCAATAGCAAATGTGTTTAATATCGTAGTGCCGTTTAATGCTTCTAATGGAGTTATTTCTAATGGTTTAAAAATCATTGATTTGCGTGAAATACCTACCAGAATCGGAGCGTTAAAACATTCAAACAAAGCAAGGTCGTTCAGTAATTGATAGTTTTGCTCTACCGTTTTTGCAAAGCCATAACCCGGATCTATAATTATCTCTTTGTTGAATCCGGCATCTCTCAATTGTTTGATTTTTTCTGAAAAATATCGCAAAATATCCGATTCGAAATCAGAATATTCCGTCATATTTTGCATCGTTTGCGGATTTCCTTTGCTGTGCATCAAAATATATGGCACTTGTAACTCTGCCATCGTGCTGAAGAGGGTCTTGTCCATCTCCCCTCCATAAACGTCATTGATAATGTCCGCATCAAATTCTTTTACGGAAATCTTTGCTACACTACTGCGAAAGGTATCCACAGATATCGGTATTTCAGGCCACTCTTCACGTATCGCACCTAATGCCATACACACTCTGTCAATCTCTTCTTGCTCAGTGACTTCCGGAGCACCGGGACGAGTAGAGTAGCCCCCTATATCCAATATGCTCGCTCCTTCGTTTATTGCCTTCTCCGCCGACTTTTTTACTTCTTCTTTGCTGCTGTGGCGACTGCCGGAGTAAAAAGAATCCGGCGTAGAATTGATTATTGCCATTACTATCGGATTGCTCGTGTCAATGATATTTCCTTTAATGACAATATTTTTGTTGTACTCTCCGTTATTCATATGAATGCTTTTATTTTCGAATGCAAAATTAGATAAAATAATTGGTTCTCCGAAAAAAAATCACTAATACGTAAAAATTTTCTCATATATATGGTAGTATAATAAATTTTTTGTAAATTTGCAGTCGCAAAGTAAAATTCGCAGGGTATACTGCTTTTGCTTGTCTTTTATATTAATAATGTAATAATCACCAAGAATTATATACTGTAATAAACATAGACTACTATGAAATTACTATCAAAACTATCTTTATTCTGCTGCTTATTTGCAGTTTTGGTGTTCACTGGCTGTCAAAAACAGTCGATGACTACTCAATCGGAGAAAACCGGTTGGAAGTATAACAAACCGGATCAAGGTTTCTTTAATGTGAATACCGTTTATCACGGAAAATGCCCTATGGGTATGATTTACATCCCTGTTTCTACTGCCGTACGCGGTCAAAACAGCGAAATGATGTCAATTCCGGAGAATAATGCCAAAAAACGTGTAGCCGCTTCCGGTTTTTATATGGACGAGTATGAGGTTACTAATCTTAACTGGCGTGAATATATTGCATGGCTCGAGGGTGTCTATGCTCACGACCTTACCAAAGTGGTTCTAGCCCTCCCTGATGAGTCCGTTTGGCGTAAAGAACTCGCTTATAACGAGCCTTTCGTGCGCGACTATTTTACTCACGTTGCTTATGGTTTCTACCCTGTTGTGGGTGTTTCTTGGCGTCAAGCCGTTGCTTATTGCGAGTGGCGTACCGACCGTTTGAATGAGAACGAACTCATCCTTCGCGGTGTCATCCCTTACAAACCGCTTACTCTTATCAATGAGCAAATCAGAAATGATAAACCGGATTCAGCTCGTAAATATTTCTTCACAACTAAATACGCCCGCGATTATGTTACTTACACAAACATGAACGCTGATGATTTAGGCGACGTTTATTTCGATCCTGACTATCGTTACGACCTTAATGGCGACGACGAAATAAGTGCCGATGAGTGGAAAATAGCCCTCGATGGCGTGCTTTACGATGCCGAAATTCGTCTCCCTACTGAAACTGAATGGGAATATGCTGCTTATGGCCTTGAAACTTACAGAGGTATGTATCAACAAACTAATACTTACCCTTGGGCTGGTGACCAAATGCGTGAATTGGACGATAAAGATAAACGCGGCGATTTCTATGCTAACTTCCTCCGCGGTCGTGGAGACCCTATCGGTGTGCAACTCAATGGTACTCTTACCGTGCCTGTTACTTTCTTCCAACCTAATGGTTTCGGATTGTATAACATGGCTGGTAATGTTAACGAATGGGTGAAAGATGTATATCGTGCTAATACAAACTTCGTTGATGAGGTGAACTCTTTCCGTGGTAACGAATTCGAATCCGATTCTTTATACGCCGAAAACGTTCTTACAAAACATTTCGCAGGTCTCTCTCCTCAAGTGCGCGACTCTATGCGTAAAGTGCTTATTAACGAACGTGGTATTACTAAAACAGGTGGCGACTATCGCGACTTTAAAGATGGTGATAAACAATCTTCTATCAACGACTCTGTACTCGTTTATAAAGACCTTACCCCTATCGAAAAAGCTAGTCTCTATTCTAATACCGCTCGCGTTTATAAAGGTGGTGGATGGAACGACCGCTCTATCTGGCTTAACCCTTCTAACCGTAGAGCCCTCGAAGAAACTCGCTGCCGTAACGACCTCGGTTTCCGTTGCGTGATGAGTACTGTTGGCGGTAATGAACATAGCCGCGAATATTATTACAAAGATAAATAATTAATTTATTATAGATTATTGTAAAAAAAGCACTCACTCACTTGATGGGTAGTGCTTTTTTACTGCATATATAAATGAAATTGATATGAAAAATATTGAAAGAACTGTTATTGTAGATGCACTGAAACGTACCGATTACGGAGCAGATGTTAATATTAAAGGTTGGGTGCGTACCCGCCGTGGTAATAAAAATGTAAATTTCGTCGCTCTTAATGATGGATCTACTATCAATAATATTCAAATAGTTATCGATATAGAAAAGTTTGGCGATGATTTCTTGAAACCTATTACTACCGGTGCTTGTATTAGTGTAAACGGTAAATTGGTGCAATCACAAGGTCAAGGTCAATCCGTTGAAATTCAAGCTGATGAAATTCAGATTTACGGCACTGCCGACCCAAAAACTTACCCTCTCCAAAAGAAGGGTCATACCCTTGAATTCCTCCGCGAAATTGCTCACCTCCGCCCTCGTACTAATACTTTCGGAGCTATTTTCCGTATCCGTCATAACATGGCTATGGCTATTCATACCTATTTCCATGAACATGGATATTTCTATTTCCATACTCCTCTTATCACCTCTTCCGACTGTGAAGGTGCCGGTCAAATGTTCCAAGTTACTACACAAAACCTTTACGACTTGAAAAAGGATGAGAATGGTAAAATAGATTATTCTAACGATTTCTTCGGAAAACAAGCATCATTAACCGTTTCCGGTCAGCTCGAAGGCGAACTCGCTGCAATGTCGCTCGGTAAAATATATACTTTCGGACCTACTTTCCGTGCTGAAAATTCAAATACCCCTCGTCACCTTGCAGAATTCTGGATGATTGAACCCGAAGTGGCTTTCTATGAAATAGAGGATAATATGGCACTGGCTCAAGATTTTATCCAATATTGCGTGCGTTGGGCTCTCGAAAAATGTACCGACGATGTTAACTTCCTTTGCAAAATGTATGACAACGAACTCATCGATCGTCTTAATTTTGTGGTTAACAACGACTTCAAACGCCTTACTTATACCGAAGCTATCGATATATTGAAAAAAGCTGTTGCCGATGGTTATAAATTCGAGTTCCCTGTAGATTGGGGTACTGACCTACAATCAGAGCATGAGAGATATCTCGTGGAACAACATTTTAAATGCCCTGTTATTCTTACCGACTATCCTAAAGAGATTAAGTCTTTCTATATGAAGCAGAATGATGATGGTAAAACAGTACGCGCTATGGATGTGCTCTTCCCTAAAATCGGTGAAATTATCGGTGGTTCTCAACGTGAAGAAGATTTGGAAAAACTTACTAAACGCGCTACTGAAATGGGCGTTCCTAATAAAGATATTTGGTGGTACCTCGATACACGCCGATTCGGTACCGCTCCCCACTCCGGTTTCGGCCTCGGTTTCGAACGTTTAATGCTCTTCGTTACCGGTATGCAGAATATCCGTGATGTGATTCCTTTCCCTCGTACTCCTAAAAATTGCGAATTTTAATTTTATCAAATATTTTTTAGCCGAGATGGATTTTTACCATGTCGGCTTTTTATCTTATGCTATATCCCGATAATTTTGAACATAAAATAGGTTTCGATTCTGTACGCTCGCTTATTGATGAGAAATGTGCCGGCTCTTGGGGCGTCGAAGAAGCAGAGAAAATTTCTTTCTCTAACGACTTCGACACTATCGTAGCGTCACTTACTCTGATAAACGAAATGATGTCGCTCATTACCGACTCAAATGCTTTGCCCGTGCCTGTGGTTATTGACTTACGTCAACAATTCGCCGATACAAAAGCAGAGGGTACTTTTTTGGAAACCAAGGATTTAATAGCATTAAAAAAGAATATTTCCACACTTCGAGAATTGGTGAAATTTATCTCTGATGCCGACCCGAATAGATTCCCTTCACTGATAAATTTCGTAAAAGATACTTTTACTTTTGCCAATATCGAAAACAGAATAGATTCTATTATAAACCGATTTGGAGATGTGAAGGATAATGCTTCTCCTAATTTGGCGCAGATTAGAAGAGATATCATAATTTCACAAAATAGTGTCTCTAAAATAATGCGTTCCGTACTCAATAAGGCGGCAGAAGATGGTCTCATAGATAAAGATGTTACCCCCTCGCTCCGTGAAGGTCGACTCGTTATCCCGGTTTCTTCTATGAATAAACGCAGAATCCCCGGTATCGTTCACGACGAGTCGGCTACAGGAAAAACAGTATTTATTGAACCGACTGCCGTTGTGGAAGTTAACAATAGAATTAGAGAACTCGAAAATGAAGAGCGACGCGAAATCATTCGTATCCTTACTGAGTTTACTAATTTTGTACGACCTTATTACGACGATATCCTGAACTCTTGCCTACTTGTGGCCAAGATAGATGCTATTCGTGCTAAAGCTCTATTTTCTATTGATATTAAAGCAATTAAACCTTATTTATATTCCGATTGCAGAATAGATTGGTACGAAGCTCGTCATCCGCTTCTTGAAAAATCTCTAACCCGTCAAGGAAAAAAAATTCAACCCCTAAATATTCGACTGAATAAAAAACAACGTATTCTGCTCATTTCCGGTCCTAATGCCGGTGGTAAATCGGTGTGCCTAAAAACTGCCGGTCTGCTTCAGTATATGTTGCAATGCGGACTCCCTATCCCTATTCATGAGCGTAGCAATGCAGGTATTTTTCAAAGTATTTTTATCGATATCGGCGATGAACAAAGCATCGAAAACGACCTGTCGACTTACAGCTCTCACCTTATCAATATGAAAAATTGCATTAAATATAGTAATGGCAAGTCGCTCTTGTTGATAGATGAATTCGGTACCGGCACAGAACCGCAACTTGGTGGTGCAATTGCCGAAGCTGTACTTAATCGCCTAAATACCAATCATGTATATGGTATAATAACTACCCATTATACTAATTTAAAACATTATGCCGCGCAAACAGAGGGTATCGTCAATGCCGCTATGCTTTACGATAGAAATAAAATGCAACCTCTTTTTATGCTTTCTATCGGTACTGCCGGCTCCTCTTTCGCCATCGAAATTGCAAGAAAAATTGGCTTGCCCGACGATGTTATCAATGCCGCTTCCAAAATTGTGGGAGAAGAGCAAATAGATTTTGATAAACACTTGCAAGATGTTGCCCGCGATAAACGTTATTGGGAACAAAAACGCGCCAAAATTAAAGAGGAAGAGAAAAAATTACAGTCACTTACCGAACATTACGATGCCCTGGTGCAAGATATAAAAAAGAAGGAAAAAGAGATTATTCGTAATGCAAAAGAGGAGGCTTCGCAAATTATAAAAAACTCTAATGCTAAAATAGAAAATACTATCAGAGCCATCAAAGAGAGTGCTGCTGATAAAAATATTACTCAATCTGAACGCCGAGAACTCGAAAATTTCAAAAAATCTTTGGATAACCAATTAGAAAAACAGCCTGATATTAAGCAACTAAAAGATTTCCATAAGGGTGATCGCGTGAGAATTAAGGGACAGAATATCGTCGGTACTATCGATGCTGTTAATGGTAAAACCGCTATTGTCTTCTTCGGTCAGATAAAATCTACCGTCGATGTCTCTAAATTGGAGCACCTTACGGCTTCCCAATTAAAAGAGATGGAGAAATATTCTACTAATGCGGTTGCTAATGCAAAAAAAGGTTTTGATATGCGCGAACGACAACTGAATTTTAGTCAGGATATCGATGTGCGTGGTATGCGCGTGGATGAGGCTCTGCAAGCTGTAATTTATTTCCTCGATGATGCTCAGATGTTTAATGTGTCAAGAGTGAGAATATTACATGGTACGGGTACCGGTGCGTTGAAAAGCGCTATACGCGACTATCTTTACCAATCTTCTATCGTGAAATCTTTTAAGGATGAGCATGTTCAATTCGGTGGAGCCGGTATTACCGTAGTGGATTTGGCTTAATATTATCTTTACCTCCTCTTTTCGCGACTGTTTTTGAAAATCAAAATGTGTTCGAAAATATAGAATAATTGGGGATGTAAAAATAAATCGACATATAAAAATTATAGTCTGCTATCGTGTTAACAGTGGTTGCACGTAATTTAAATCGAAATTTTGGACAAAAAAAGAGACTATGAAAAGTCATAGCCTCTAATTAAATTCTTTTTTGTACAAGAATTATGCCTCAGGGTGAATAGCCTCTGATGGACATACAGAAGCACAAGTGCCACATTCTGTACACATAGAAGGATCGATTTTGTAGATGTCACCTTCAGAAATAGCTCCTACAGGGCATTCGCCAGCGCAAGTGCCACAAGCTATACAATCGTCTGAAATTACGTAAGCCATTTGTTTTAAAAATTAAAGTGATTAGTACTAATTTGTAAGTGCAAATTTACACATATTTTTTATATCTACAATCATTTTGTACAATAAAATTTTTATTGTTTCGTTTCAATAATAATGAAAAAATTTTATCTGATTATATTTGTTATTGTTATCTCTTTGCCTTTAAAAGCGCAAAATTTGATAATGGCGGATTACAAACCGTTTCACTTCGGCTTTTGTCTTGGTATAAATATGATGGATTATGGAATAAAAAATTCTTTAATCGACCAAAATGGTATGGTTTATCAAGCCGATGTATCCCTCCCTATGCCCGGTTTTACTGTAGGTGTACTTGGTGATGTGAGGTTGAATAACTATTTTAACTTTCGACTTGTGCCTACCCTCAGTCTCGGTGAGCGTACTCTTACTTATATGAATAATCGTAATGATGAATTATATAAAACGACACTGAAATCTACAGTGATCTCAGTGCCGCTATTAATAAAATATAGTGCTGTTCGTATAAATAATTATCGCCCTTATCTGATTGCCGGGGGTGGAGTGGCTTTTGAATTGTCGCATGATAAAACAAAACCGGTGCTGCAAAAATATACCGATTTTTATGTTGAAATCGGAGTGGGATGCACTTTTTATACCGAATATTTCCGATTTGCTCCTGAATTGAAGTTCTCTATTGGTCTTCGTAATGTGAATACTCCTTGGGAACAACGTCTCGAAGATACCGGTAATTATCTCGATCCATCTTTCGAGCCTTATAGCCGCGCTTTGTCTCGTTTAACTACAAGGATGTTCTCTTTGGTTTTTAATTTCGAATAGTATCTGCCACTCGTGAATTCCTTCTAATTAACGATATCCTTTTTTTGGATTTTTTAGAGCAACTTGGTGCTACATCTCTTCTCGTTGCCGTCTATTCCTTGCCATGTTGTGTCATTATCGGTTCGTGCCTCATCGCCTACGATTGTCACCTATGTTGTGGTCGACTTTTCTGCTACCGACAATATCCCTTCGCAGGCATCTTCCAATAAATCGATAACATTCTCAAAACCTTGGTCCCCACCATAATATGGGTCCGGAACGCATGATGCGTAACTGTATTTTTGGCAGTAATCGGTAATTAATTCTATCTTTTTAGTATACTCTAAAGATGGTGCGCGACGCTCTAATGTACGCCTGTTTTGTTCATCCATACAGATTATCCTATCAAAAGAATACCAATCTTTTTCTGTCATAGGTCGTGATATATGTGTAATATCATAACCCCTGAAGCATGCATGTGAGCGCATCCGTCTGTCGGCTTTCTCCCCCTCATGGTAATTGTCCAGTCCCGCCGAGTCAATCTCATATTTATCTGATAAGCCTTTCTCTTCCAGTAGCTTGTTCATTACTGTCTCTGCCATTGGTGACCGACAAATATTACCAAGGCAGATGAATAGTATTTTCTCTTTTGTCATACAGCTATATTTATGGCAAGTAGATTATTCCCATCCGTTATAATGAAATTTTTCTTCATCCCATTTAATTTTCGGCATATCTTCTCCTGTAGGGTATCCTACCGGGATAACGTTTAGCGGTATGATATATGAAGGTAATTGAAGTACCCTACATACCCCTTTTAATCGTTCATTATCAGGGAATACAGCAGTCCATACTGCTCCCAAACCCATGCCTTCCGCCGCCAAAAGCAAGTTCTCTGTGGCTGCAGAGCAATCTTGAATCCAGAATTGTCGTCCCTCTCCCTCAAGGGCTTTAGTCATATCACCGCATACAAGCATAGCAGCAGGTGCTTGCTCCAACATCTTGGCATATGGCAATACCGCGCATAATGAGTCTAATATAGCTCTGTCGTCAATGGCGATTATCTGCCATGGCTGGGCGTTACGTGCCGTCGGTGCCGCCATTGCTGCTTTTGCAAGGGTTACTAATTGTTCTTTGCTTACCTTTTCTGTAGTAAAATGACGCACACTTTTGCGTGAATGAATGTTGTTTAATACCACTTCACTATTGTTACATCCTTTTCCTTCTTTGTCTTCTTTATTTTTTTGGGATGGTGTACAATAATAGAATGTAAATATTAATAAAATGATTAATACAACGTTTAAAAACTTTGAGATATTCATATTCTTATATTTTTATGTGTTTGATTTGCAAATATACAATTTTTTTCTGATTCAATTTTTCCTTCTTCCGATTTTTATTTGCGTCTTCCATAATAAATTTGTAATTTTGCACTTCATTAACATAGTGTCTTCTATTTATCCGATTTTATTTGCGTTTTAGCTATAATATCGGTGTGTGACTTCGAATTGTCACTAAGGGGTGTTTGGCACTTTATGTTGTTTATTCTGTATTATTTTTTTTATTTGAATATATTTTAATTTTCTATATAATGAACTATAATTTAGACGAAATGATAAAATTGTGGTTTGCCGAGGATATTGGTGATGGAGACCATACTACGTTATCTTCCATCCCTGCTGATGCGATGGGCAAACAACAATTGATTATTAAAGAAGATGGTATTTTAGCCGGTGTAGAGGTTGCAAAAAGAATTTTCAATATCTTTGACCCGAATTTAAAGATGACCCAATTCTTGAAAGATGGTGATGTTGTGAAAAAAGGTGATATCGCCTTTGTAGTTGAGGGTAGTGTGCGCTCGCTGTTGCAAACCGAGCGTTTGATGCTTAATATTATGCAACGTATGAGTGGTATTGCCACTCGCACAGCCGGTTATGTGGAACTTCTGAAGGGCACTAATACTCGTGTGTTAGATACTCGTAAAACTACTCCCGGTCTTAGAATGCTCGAAAAAGAGGCAGTTAAGATAGGTGGTGGCTGTAATCACCGCTTCGGTCTGTTTGATATGATTCTCCTAAAAGATAATCATGTAGATTTTGCCGGCGGTATTAAAAATGCTATCAACCGCACTCACGATTACCTCAATTCTATTGGTAAAAAATTAAAAATAGAGATAGAGGTGCGCTCTTTTGATGAAATACGTCAAGTGCTCGAAACGGGTGGGGTAGACCGTATTATGCTCGATAATTTCAGCGTTGAAGATACTCGTAAAGCCGTAGAGATGATTGGTGGTAGATTCGAAATCGAATCTTCGGGCGGTATAACTTACGATACTATTCGCTCTTATGCCGAATGCGGCGTTGATTTTGTATCGGTAGGTGCCCTTACTCACTCTGTCAAAAGCTTGGATATGAGCTTTAAAGCCGTAAAATAATTTTCTTTCCTTAATCAATAATATAAAATCCAATCCTTATTTTCATAGCGATTGGATTTTTTTTGTTTTTTTGTTTGACTCGTACCTAAGAGCATATTTTATCTTTGTATTACTATTTAATTCCCTATTGAATGAAAGAGATGATGAAAATGAAAATCGGGCTTACTATTATTCAATTCCCTATCGAATAATTATAGAAAATCAATTCGATGATAGAATCTCAAATTGGGGATGTAACTTATAAACATAGCTATATCGTTAGCCTATTCTTTGTAGATTTATAGATAAATAATAAAAAAAGGGTATCCGAATTTGAAGTGAATACGAAAAGTTATTTTGCAAACTTCAGGAATCACTTTGTCGGATACCCTTTTTATTATGTGTAATAATAAATTATTTATGAGTCATAATATGCAGTACCAATTCGTCGGTAGTCATCATTCCCTCTCTGCCGATGAGTGTCATATTCTTAATAGAATCGTCTACACTATCTGTAATAATACCTTCATCTTTTGTAACTCCTTGATCTTCCATTGCCAACATAGAGCATAAAACGGCAGAAGATACACCGCTCGCCACTTTTAATGCGCAAGATGGTTTTGCACCGTCGCAAAGCATACCGGTAAGTGTGGCAGCCATATTCTTCACTGTTTTCTCTACTTTATTGTAATCACCGCCAAGGAGATATGTCAATCCGCAAGCCGAACCTGTAGCCGCTACTACACAGCCACATAATGCACTCAATCGGCCCAAACTCTGTTTAATATAAATTACTGTCAAGTGAGATAGTGTCAGTGCTCTAATCAATTGCTCTTCACTACAATTATAATCGTCACAATAAGCTACTATCGGCATCGTGGCTGAAATACCTTGGTTTCCGGAGCCGGAATTACTCATTACCGCCATGCTACATCCTGCCATTCGTGCGTCACAAGCAGCTGCTGTTCTTGATACAATATGTGTGTATGTGCTGTCGGCAAAAAAGTTCCCTTTGTACGTGCTCTTGTTCATTATACGACCTATTTGATGTCCGAAATTGTTTTTTAACGACTCCTTCGACACTGAATCATTGAGCTTTTTGGTCTCTAAAATAAAACGTATATCATCAAGCGGAGTCTCCATGGCAAAATCCCACACTTTGCGTAATGTCAATACAGGTGCATCACTCTTCTCTTCATTGTCATTATTGCCGCTTAATTCCTCTTTTAGCAATACTTTTCCATTTTCTTCGAGATATATATAATGTGTGTGGTTCGTTGCAATGATAGCACATGAGGTTTTGTCTCCTGCACTGCAATGTACTTCGATGAATAATTTCTCTTTCGTATCTTTTAGATTGATAAAAATTCTATTTTCATCAATATATTTTTTGCCATTTTCTACCGCCTCATTATTACATTCTTTTAATACCTCTAATTGATATTCACTCTTGCCGATTAATGCTCCTAATGCAACCGCTATCGGCAATCCTATCATCCCGGTGCCGGGAATTCCTACTCCCATAGCATTTTTTATTATATTGGCACTAAGAAATAGTTCGATTTTTTCCGGCTTTTCCCCAAGTAATTCAGTGGCTTTTGCCGTACATAATGATACTGCTATCGGTTCCGTACACCCGATGGCCGGTATTACTTCTTGCTTTATTAAGTTAATAATTTTTTGTGTTTCAGTATTCATAAGTGTTAGTATTGCGGTTGTAAATATTTTTATCTATATCTAAATGCAAAAGTAAATGTTTTTTTTCTTTTGACAATAGATTTCTAAAAATTTTTTGTACCTTTGCACTCAATATATTATTTAGTAATTTGCACTAATAGTATATCGATTTAGAAACAACTAAAATATGTGTCATGGTAAATATTTTATAGTTGTTCTTTTGTATAGTAACGAATTAATATGTCATTTAAAAAATAACTATCATGGTAAGAAAGAAAAAATTTATTACATGTGATGGAAATCAAGCTGCTGCTCATATTTCATATATGTTCTCTGAGGTCGCAGCTATTTATCCAATTACACCATCTTCAACAATGGCAGAATATGTTGATGAATGGGCTGCTGCAGGTCGTAAGAATATCTTTGGAGAAACAGTTCTCGTACAAGAAATGCAATCTGAAGCAGGTGCTGCCGGTGCCGTTCATGGCTCTTTACAAGCAGGTGCACTCACTTCTACCTATACTGCTTCTCAAGGTCTTCTCTTGATGATTCCTAATATGTACAAAATTGCAGGCGAATTGTTGCCTTGCGTTTTCCATGTCTCTGCTCGTACTTTAGCAAGTCATGCTCTCTGTATTTTCGGTGACCATCAAGATGTTATGGCTTGTCGTCAAACAGGCTTCGCAATGCTCGCAGAGGGCTCCGTACAAGAGGTTATGGACCTTGCCGGTGTCGCTCACCTCTCTACTATCAAGAGTAGAGTGCCTTTTATTAATTTCTTTGACGGTTTCCGTACTTCTCATGAAATACAAAAAATAGAAATGCTTGAAAATGAGGACTTGGCAGACCTTATCGATCAAAAAGCCCTCGCTGAATTCCGTAGCCGTGCTCTTACCCCTGAGCATCCTGTTTCTCGCGGTATGGCTGAGAATCCGGACCATTTCTTCCAACATCGTGAGGCTTGCAACCCTTATTACGAAAATGTTCCGGAAGTTGTGGAATATTATATGGGTAAAATTTCAGAGATTACAGGCCGCTCTTACCACCTCTTCGATTACTATGGTGCTAAAGATGCAGAACGTGTTATCGTTGCTATGGGCTCCGTTACCGAGGCTATTCGCGAAACAGTTGATTACCTTATGGCTAATGGCGAAAAGGTAGGCCTTATCGCTGTTCACCTCTATCGCCCTTTCTCTGCTAAACACTTCCTCGCCGCTCTCCCTCAAACTGCAAAACGTATCGCTGTGCTCGACCGTACTAAAGAGCCGGGTGCTAATGGCGAACCTCTTTACCTCGATGTTAAAGATGTGCTCTATGGTAGAGAAAATGCCCCTATCGTTGTTGGTGGCCGTTATGGTCTCGGTTCTAAAGATACTACCCCTGCTCAAATTTTGTCAGTATTCGAAAATCTTGCTCTTCCTACCCCTAAAAACTTATTTACTATTGGTATAGAAGATGATGTTACTTTCTCTTCTCTCCCTAAACGCGAAGAGATTGCTCTCGGTGGCGAAGGCATGTTCGAAGCTAAATTCTATGGCCTCGGTGCCGATGGTACCGTGGGTGCTAATAAAAACTCAGTGAAAATTATCGGCGATAATACCGACAAACACTGCCAAGCTTATTTCTCTTACGACTCTAAAAAATCCGGCGGTTTTACTTGCTCTCACCTCCGCTTCGGAGATGCTCCTATCCGCTCTACTTACCTCGTTAATACTCCTAATTTCGTAGCTTGCCACGTTCAAGCTTACCTTAGAATGTATGACGTTACTCGCGGTTTACGTAAGAATGGTACTTTCCTTCTCAATACTGTTTGGGATGAAAAGGGCCTTATCGAAAATCTTCCTAATAAAGTCAAGAGATATTTCGCACAAAATAATATCACCGTTTACTATATAAATGCTACTCAAATAGCTCAAGAAATCGGCCTCGGTAACCGTACTAACACTATCCTTCAATCTGCTTTCTTCCGTATTACTAATGTAATCCCTGTAGACCTTGCTGTTGAACAAATGAAGAAATTCATTATGAAATCGTATGGTAAGAAGGGTGAAGATGTAGTAAATAAAAACTATGCCGCTGTCGACCGTGGTAATGAATATCATACTCTTACTATCGATCCAAGTTGGGCTAACCTTACTGATAATGACGTGGTTGCTAATAACGACCCTGCATTTATCAACGAAGTGGTTCGCCCTATTAATGCACAAGATGGCGACTTACTCAAGGTTTCCGCTTTCAAGGGTATCGAGGATGGTACTTGGCAACCGGGTACTGCTAAATACGAAAAACGTGGTGTGGCTGCTTTCGTACCTACTTGGAATGCTGAAAACTGTATTCAATGTAATAAATGTGCATATGTTTGCCCTCACGCTTGTATTCGTCCATTCGTGTTGACCGACGAAGAAAAAGCAGGATTTAATGCCGATACTCTCGAAATAAAAGCCCCTGCCGCTCTTAAGGGTATGCATTTCCGTATGCAAGTAGGTGTGCTCGACTGTCTCGGTTGTGGCAACTGTGCCGATGTTTGTCCGGGTAACCCTAAAGCCGGTGGCCCTGCCCTCAAAATGGTTCATATCGAGGATGAACTCGACGAAGCTGCTAATTGGGATTATCTCGTTAAGAATGTTTCTTCAAAACAAAACCTTATTGATGTTAAGGCTAATGTGAAAAATTCTCAATTCGCTACTCCTCTCTTCGAATTCTCCGGTGCCTGCTCCGGCTGTGGCGAAACACCTTATGTTAAGTTGATTACTCAATTGTTCGGCGACCGCCAAATGGTGTCTAACGCTACAGGTTGCTCTTCTATTTATTCCGGTTCAGTGCCTTCTACTCCTTATACCGTTAACGAAAAAGGTCAAGGTCCTGCTTGGGCTAACTCCCTCTTCGAAGATTTCTGCGAATTTGGTCTCGGTATGACTATCGCTAATGAAAAAATGCGTACACGCCTCGTGGAATTGATGACTAAAGGACAATCTTGCTCTTGCTGCTCCGATGAGTTGAAACAACTCTTTAAAGAGTGGATCGAGAAAAAAGATAATGCCGAAGAGTCTCGTAGATTGGCAGATGCTATCCTCCCTAAAGTTAAAGAGTGTAATTGCGATATATGCAAACAAATTGCAGAATTCGGTCACTACCTCGTAAAACGTTCTCAATGGATTATCGGTGGTGATGGTGCCTCTTATGATATCGGTTATGGTGGTCTCGACCATGTCATCGCTTCCGGTAAGGATGTAAATATCCTCGTTCTCGATACGGAAGTATATTCTAATACCGGTGGTCAAGCTTCTAAAGCTACCCCTGTCGGTGCTATTGCTAAATTCGCCGCTGCCGGAAAACGTGTTCGTAAAAAAGACCTTGGTATGATTGCTACTACTTATGGCTATGTATATGTTGCACAAGTAGCTATGGGTGCCGACCAAGCTCAATGCCTAAAGGCTATGCGCGAAGCTGAGGCTTATCCGGGTCCTTCTCTTATCATCGCTTATGCCCCTTGTATCAACCATGGTCTTAAAGCCGGTATGGGTAAATCTCAAGCCGAAGAAGAGGCTGCAGTTAAATGTGGTTACTGGCACTTGTGGAGATATAATCCTATGCTCGAGGCAGAGGGTAAAAACCCATTCTCTCTCGATAGCAAAGAGCCTGATTGGAGCGAATTTAAAAACTTCCTCAAAGGCGAGGTTCGCTATGCTTCTGTTATGAAACAATATCCTGCAGAGGCTGAAGAACTCTTCAATGCCGCTGAAGAAAATGCTAAATGGCGCTATAAGAGCTATCAACGTATGTTAGGTAAAGGCTGGGAATTATAATTCGATCAATAATTATTAAATAAAAGAGCGGTGCTTGTTTTTTAAGTACCGCTCTTTTTATTATATATCTCTATGTATGTTAACTTCCGAATGCGACCCTTTTTGCGTAAGCTCTATCTTTGTGGATATCCTCTCTCTTAGGGTCTCTACGTGACTGATTATTCCTATTTTCTGACCTCCAATCTCATGAAGTTTTACCAAGGTGTTCATCACACTCTCTAATGTGTTGTTGTCGAGTGTGCCAAAGCCTTCATCAATAAAGAGTATGTTGCTACTCTGTAATCTGTTGTTTAAATTCGATAATCCTAAGGCTAATGCGAGGGAGATGATGAAACTCTCTCCTCCCGACATCATATTCACCGGCCGCCTCCTGCCTCCCATATAGTTGTCAATTACTTCGATATTTAGGCTGCTCGATTGACAAGATAATCTGTATCTGTCACTTATTTTTATTAAATAGTCGTTGGATTTGTTTAACAACTCTCTCAGAATGTAACTTTGTGCTATCATTCGCAATTTCTTTCCTTCCGAATCTCCAAAGGTTTTGTCCAACCTGTTGTACAGTTCGTAATTCTCTCTTGCTTTGTCGCACACCTCTTTTTGTAAGGCGTATTGCTCGATATTATGTTTGTCGTTGTTTAATATTGTATGTATTTCAGATATACTACCTATCGTTTTCTTTTTATATTCTTCCAATTCGTCAATTTTATTTTCACAAGTACCGATACTCATATTAATACTCTCTTTATCTTGTGTTGAGATGTGTTGCTCTAAAACCTTTTCTCGGTCTTTGATAATTGCCTCTATTTGTTGTATCTCATTATCTATCAATTCTATCTCTGTTTTGTACCGAGAAATGGTCTCTTTTCCTATATTTCCCAATTCTAAGAGATATTCTTTACTGATATCGTTTTTGATGATATATTCCGTCAACTGTTTTTCCGCTTTTTCTATGACGCTTTTAGTGTTGGAAATGTTGTTTTCTGTTCTTACAAGGTTGTCGTAAATTGTTGATGTAGTGTTACATATCTCTTCCAAGGTGCGTTGTGATAGTGTGTTGCGCAGTTCTATATTACCTATAGTTGAGATAGTATTATCTTGAAATAAATTTTTTATCTTGTCACAGTTCTTCTTTGCTTCTGAAATTTCAAAGTTGTTTTTATCTATCTCTTTATTGTAACTCTCTATTTCACTTACCAGTTCATTGAATGAGTTCTGCTTTTCTGTTAATTTGTTTTTTATATCAAGTAAGTTATCGCTTTGATTATAGAATCGATATAGTGGCGTAGCATTTATTTGTATTTGCTCGCTTCTAATGTATTGTTCATTGCTGTTTATCAGCTCTTTGATAGTGTTTATATTGTTGTTGATGCCGATAATGCTTTGAGTTATATTGTCTGCCTTGCTTCTCTCTTTGTTTAATTCTTCGTTTTTTATCTGTATCTGTTTGTTTGTTGTTTTATACTCACCATAATAATTGTTGTATTGTTGTATCTCTTTTGATAAATTTGATATGGATAATCTTGTGTCTTCAAGTTTGTTATCTATTATCTCTTTGCTGATACCATTACAATCTATGTTTAATGATGATAATAAATCTTTGAGTTTACTTGAGTTATTATTGATTTTGTCTTTAAGTTTACTGTTGTTTTCTTCAATGTTTTTTATAGTGTTTTGAATGTTGTATAATTCTAATAATGTGTTTTGGTATTTTTGTTCTAATGCTGTAACCTCCGCTTTGGCTTTGTCGAAATCCTCTTTTATCTTAATAGCCAATTTGTTAATGTCGTCTTCTGCCGGCAGAGAGGAGATAATTTTTCCACATACGGGACATGAATCTCCGGCTTGTAAATTTGCACGAATTGATGCAATTTGTTCTGCCGCATCGTTATAAATTCTTTTACTTTTGCTTATGTTGTCTAAATTATTTTTCGCCCTTTCTATCTCTATGGTTTCTGACGATAACATCTGTTTTTTAGTCTCTATCTGTTTTTGTTTTTCTTCTAACAGATTTATATTATTCTTATATGTAGCCTCGTCGTTAATATTTTCCAGGTAGATAGAAGATGCTTCTTGTAATTGCAATTGTTCCTCTTTTTTGCTTTCAATATTTTGAGATAATTTGTTTATATCAATATTCTCTATCTTACTCAGCTGTTCTTGTGCTTTAATGTTTAGTTCGTTTAGCTCGTCGGAAATTATTTTAATTACACTCTCAATTTGCTGTTTTGTAGGTTCTATATCTATCAGCGATTGTGAGATGTGTGTCAATTCTTGCTTTTTTGTATTTATTTCATTTCGAATGTTTGTTATCCTGTCAATACTTCCGAATATTGCCGGTGCTTGGTCGTATAGCTCTTTTTCTCCTTTTCTTTGTTCAAAAATGGAGGTTAGCTTTCTAAGTCTATCTTGCTTCTCATTTAATAACCTTTCGTGATATTGTAAATCTGAGTATATATTGCAGAAATCTTTATACAATATCTCCTTGTATGAAGAGTATTCAGACAGAATTGCTTTATTGTCATTATTGGTTTTTAATAAATTTATTTGTTCGGTATGACGTTCGAAATCAGATACATATCTTTTTTTGCTTAAGAAAGTATCGTCTTTTTTAGAGCTTGTTATTTGAAGAATTTGTTTGTTGTCTTCAATTTCTTTTTCTATATCTGCTTTAGTATTGAACCATTGTTTGATGGCTCTGAATTGAGATAGTTGTTTTTCAATTGATTGTTGTGTGTTTAGGAGTTCTGCTATATGGTTTGCATATTCTTCTTTCTCTTCATCACTAAGGGTTTGAATATTTTTAAGGGCTATCTCTTCTTCTTTGTATTTGTTTTCGGCATCTCTACTTTTCTCAAATATCTTTCTACCGATTTTTGAATATATATCAGTACCTGTAATTTTCTCTAAGATGGAACTTTTTTCAGCATCATCGCTTTTTAAAAATTTAGTGAATTCACCTTGGGCAAGAAGGGTAGTGCGGCAGAATTGACTATAGTCGATATCAATAGCTTCCTTTATTTTTCTATCTATATCTCCTTTTTTCTCTAAAATAGTATTGCCGTATTCCAAAGTGCGTTTTGATGAGTCTATTTTGTCGGTTTTCTTGTATCTAAAGGCAATTTTTGCTCTGTATGTTACTTTGTCATTTCCGATAAACTCCAAAATAGAGTACCCCTCTTTGGTGCCTCTTCTAAGGTATTGTCGCTCGTCGGAGAGTCGTATATCTTCTTGGTCGGTAGATGATTTCTGTGGTGACGACTGTAACCTCGGGGTTGTGCCGAATAGAGATAATGCAATGCAATCCAAGATGGTGGATTTCCCGGTTCCCATAGTGCCACATATCAAAAAAAGTGATGCATCGGATAGTGGCTCTGAATTAAAATCTATTGTGGCATCTTCTATAGATGCAATGTTGTGAATGATTATTTTGTTGAGTATCATAATGTTTCGTTTGTCTCTTTGATTATTTCATTTAATAAATCTTCCATCTCCGGCTCCATTTGTACATGGTTCCGCTCTTCATAAAATATTTTTGCCAATTCTATAGGAGAGATGCTTTTTATCTCTTCGGTGTTGAAAATTTTTTTGTCGCTCTCTTCTTCCTGATTATGTTCTAAAGTAGTTTTTGTCAAACAAAATTTCAAGTTAGCTTTTGTAGAAATGATATTTAATAATTCATTTTGACAATTGTTTGGCAAATAATCTTTTACTAATATGTTCAGTCGTAAATATCCGCTTTTGTCGGGATTGAATTCGTTGAGTATTTTTATCACCTCTTCGAAAGGAGCAGGTTGTGCAGGTAGTGTATACATCTTCTCTTTTTGTTCGATTACTATCTCTCTTAAATCTTCAATGCTATTGATACTATTTGAGGTGATGACGGATACTGAATGAGGGTAATTTTCATCGAAATTAATATGTAATGCACTGCCGCTATATCTTATTATCCTACCTTGGTTGAGTAATGTTTGTGGATAATGAATATGTCCTAATGCTATGTAACTGAAGTAATTACCAAACGAATCGGTGCTTTCGCAGTCTATTCCTCCAATATTATTAAGGTCGTGTCCTGTAAAATTACTGTTCTGTACAGCTAAATGTCCCATCATAAATAGTGGTTCGTTTGAAATATTCTTCTGCCGTACTTTTTCTTGTATCTGTTTGAAAATATCTATATCCAATAAATATCGATAGGGTATTGTTGCTACATATCCTTTTCCCGGGATGTAGTCTATCAAATCATCGAGAATAGGTTTTTTATCGTTATCGTATTTTATAGTGCCACAAATTTTTACGTTTGCCAATTTCCACACTTGCCGGGTTGCTTCGAGTTGTGTATAGCTGTCATGATTTCCTGCAATGACGTATATTCGCATCGATGTACAGCTCTTGTGTAAATTTATTAATGCATCAGTGTAAAGTTTGGTAGCTGAATTTGAGGGTAAAGAGGTGTTGTATACATCTCCGCTTATTAATAGTGCATCGGGTTTTTCTTGCTCCACAATGCTGTTCAGCTGATCGAAAAAGAATTTATGCTCTTCGCTACGGTCGTAATTATAAAAAGATTGACCGATATGCCAGTCGGCAGTATGTATTACTTTCATCTATTCACCTCCTACTGTTAGATTGTTTACAAGTACTGATGGCATTCCGCATGATACAGGGCAATTTTGTCCGTTTTTGCCGCACATCCAAGTGGCATTGCTTATTTCCAAATCATTTCCTACCATAGAGATATTTGCCAATGCTTCCGGTCCGTTTCCAATTACATTGATGTCTTTTATCGGTGTGGTAAGTTTCCCGTTTTCTATCATATATCCCTGTTTTACATAGAATGTGAAATTTCCTGCACCAATCTCTACTTCCCCGTTGGAATAAGATTCCACAAAAACTCCTTTGTTCACCTCTGCTATCATCTCTTCTAATGAATGATTGCCGTTTTCCATATATGTAGATCGCATACGTGGAATTGGTTCTTTGCGGAAAGACGATCTGCGCCCGTTGCCCGTCGGCTTTACTCCGAAATGTCGTGCCGAAATCCTATCATGTAAAAAACCTGTCAATACACCATTGGTAATTAAATGGGTTTTCTCTCCTTCAACGCCTTCGTCATCGAAATTTATCGAGCCTCTGTTGAATGGTATTGTGCCGTCGTCTACAATCGTAATTTCCGAATTGCATATCTTATTGCCTAATTGATTGCAAAATACGCTTGTTTTTTTGCGAATAAAGTCTGCTTCAAAAGTGTGCCCTATTGCTTCGTGAAGCAATATTCCGCTCTCACCGCATCCCATCACTACAGGCATCTTGCCCCCTTGTGGTTTTGTGGAGATAATGTTGAGTTGTGCTCTATCTACCAGCTCTTTGGCCATCTTTTCTATCATCTCTTCATCAAAAAATTCATATCCTTTTAAGAATGATTTTGAAATATTGGCATTGCCGGTTTTTTCGCCGTCAACTATTATACATGATACCGATAAATTTGCCGTTGGCCTGATGTCTGCATAAATGTCGCCTTCAGAGTTTATAAATAATATTTTTTTTGTTTCATTACTGAAATTGATTTTTATATTCGAAATATTGCTGTCTTTATTTTTTATCTTGCTGTTGAGTAAATCCAAATATCTGCTTTTATCATTCGTGGTATAATCGTCCCAACTCTTTAATATCGGGTATCTATTGTTTTTTATCTCAAGAAAATTTATGTTTACCGGTGCAAAATCGATATTCCCATCCGAAATTTTATTGGCAAAATTCGCTGCTTTTATCAAATCTTTAGGCGTGATTATCTCGGTGTAGGCATATCCGGAATGCTCGTCGGAAACCACTCTTATTCCTGCTCCGGAATCAATATCTTCGTATGCATAGTCGATTTTATCCTCTTTATATATGATGGCGTTTGTGGTTGTATATTCAATATAAATATCCGCATAGGTGGCTTTCCTACTCATGGCTACGGATATTGCTTTTTGTAAATCGTTGATTGTTAATTTGAAAAAATCGAGTGCTTTGTTGATGCTGATTGCTTGTTCCATGTGTTATAGTACAGTGTGTTTTTATTAATTATTTTCGATTGCGAATTTACGAAAAAAATATTACTTTTGCGATTGATTTTATAAATATAAATAAAGGTATGAAGTTTTTTTATCGCACATTATTATTCTTTGTCGTTGCTATCTCTTTGTCTCTGTTTACCTCTTGTAAATCAAAGGTAAAAGTGCTTGAAGATGGTTTGAGTTTTTGTGAGGCTGTTTATGCCGATGATGATGTTATCTATATTTCGAATTTCGGCGTGGATTCTCTTTCTAATATTCCAAGTAATAAAGGCTACATTTTGAAATATGATGGAGAAAAATTTGACACCTTACAGGGTCTTGAAGGTAAATTATCAATCCCAAGGGGATTAGTCAGAGCGGGAAATTTTTTATATGTCGCCGATTATAATCGTATTCACGCAGTGAATTTATCGTCAGCAGAACCTAAAATAATTTCTATCCCTCTCCCGAGTGAAGATGTTGTTGTTAATCATCTGTTGGTGGTTGATGATGTACTCCTTATTTCAGTCTCAAATTCCAACCATATTTTGGCTTTGATGTTGAAGGATGATGGCGCACCTCAAATCAGTGGTATTCAACTATATTTTTCCGTGCCGGGTCCAAACGGAATGGCATTGCATAATGGTAAATTGTATATTGGTAGTTACAATTGTAAAGGAGAAAATCCTACCGCTGAGAATGTTATTTATGTAGTGGATGATTTTAATAACCCCGTTCCGAAACCTTTTATTTCTCGTGTCGGCCAATATGATGGTCTTGCTGTTGATGGTAATTGGCTCTATTTTACCGATTGGATAGGGGGTACTGTTGGTAAAATTAATTTAAACAATTCCGACCAAATCGTTATTATAAATCACGACTTTTCACTTATAGGTCCGGCTCAAATTACTTTTTATCACGGATTTTTGTGCATTCCTGACTTGATTCAAAGCAAAATATTTATGATTAATGATTAGGTTGTGTATAAAAATGTGTTATTTATGCTTTTCAAAAATGTTGTAAGGCATATTTTTGTTGCTCCGGAATGTTTTCAATATCGTATCCGGTTTAATTTATAATTATTTGATTTAATGTTAATTGAATTGTAATTTTGTTTTTTCATCATTATAGTATCGTTTAAATTAATGTTAAATCATAGTTAAATGGTATTTATCGTTTGGTAGGTCTAATATAAAACTATACCTTTGCATCGCAAAGTAGAGGTAACTCGAAATGTAGTTAATAATCATGGAGGTTTTTTTATAGATTATAGATTATAGATAATGTGGGCGGAAATCTTGCGTGAGCAAGATTTCCGTTTTTTTATTCCCTTAATATAGTGTTTTCAACATTAATTTTTTTATTATGTAATATATTGGCTGATTATTTCGTTAAAATACTTTACATATATGTGAATAATTTGTATTACCTTTGTTGTCTAAAATATCTATTATGGAAGAGAAGAAAAGAAATAAAGAAATCTATCGCGTAACTTTAGTTGGTAGTGTTGTAAATTTTATTTTGCTTGTTTTTAAGTTCGTTGCAGGTATTGTAGGTCATAGTGCTGCTATGATGGCAGATGCAATTCACTCTTTATCCGATTTTATTACAGATATTATTGTAGTGGTTTTTGTGAAAGTATCGTCCAAACCGGAGGATGCCGATCATCATTATGGTCATGGAAAATACGAAACTTTAGCCACTGCCATCATAGGATTGGTATTGCTCGTTGTCGGAGCGGGTATCTTTTATAATGGTGCCGAGATGATATATCTTTTTTTTAATGGTGGGGAACTTCCCGAACCCTCTTTACTCGCTTTGATTGCTGCTTTGGTATCTATTGTGTCAAAAGAATTGGTTTACCAATATACGGTATATAAGGGTAAAAACCTTGATTCTCAGAGTGTAGTGGCTAATGCATGGCACCATAGAAGCGATGCTCTATCATCTATCGGTGTGGCATTGGGCATAGGAGGAGCTTTGGTGCTTGGCGATAAATGGCGTGTACTCGACCCTCTTGCTGCTGTTATTGTCAGCATTTTTATTGTTAAAGTATCTATACAACTCATTAAGCCTTGTATCGATGAACTGATGGAGAAATCTCTCAGTGCTGATGTGGAGAAGGAAATTGTTGATATCGCCCTGTCATGCAACGGCATTAAAGCCCCTCATCACCTCCGTACTCGTCGTATCGGTAATCATATCGCTATAGATATTCACGTTATGATGCGTGGTGATATCACTCTTACTGAGGCTCATAATATTGTCTCTGTTTTAGAAGGCAAATACAAAGAGAGGTTCGGTAATGATTCTTATATATGTATCCATTTCGAACCAATTGATTCTCAAACTGAGTGATTTATTTGGAATAATTACCTTGCCAATAAGATTTGCTCAATAAAATATAATCCAATAAGATATTATTCTATGGCAAAGTGTGTATCGCGATGTATATGGGCATTGCATTGTAATTTATATTTGTATTAATCATTTTCTGTATAAAAATTTGGTGGTGTAATTTATTATTCGTACCTTTGATGTGAATTTAAAGTTTTAATCTATGGAAAATCAAACTCCGACTCCTCATATAGAGGCAAAATATGGCGAAATTGCCAAAACGGTTCTCATGGCAGGTGACCCGCTACGTGCTAAATTTATGGCAGAGAAGTATTTGGAAAATCCCGTGCAATTCAATAATGTACGCAGTATGCTCGGCTTTACCGGTAAGTATAATGGAAAACCTGTTTCTATTATGGGACATGGTATGGGAATCCCTTCAATAGGTATATATTCTTACGAATTATTCAATTTTTATGATGTAGATACTATTATTCGTGTTGGATCTGCAGGTGCTTATGATACTTCTCTTCATCTTGGCGATATCGTAATAGCTATGGGCGCATGTACAAATAGCAATTATGCTCATCAATACGAACTGCCCGGTACTTTTGCTCCTATCGCTGATTTCGATTTGGTAAATAAGGCTGTTGATGTGGCTAAACAATTGAATATTAACTATAAAGTGGGTAACATCCTGTCGAGTGATACTTTTTATGAGGATGCTTCTTCTGCAAAAAAATGGCAAAAAATGGGCGTTCTCGCTGTTGAAATGGAGGCTTCCGCTCTTTATATGAATGCAGCTCGTGCCGGTAAAAAAGCCCTTACTATCTGCACCGTAAGCGATTGTATCTTTACCGGTGAAGCTACTACTTCGGAGCAACGTAGAACCGCCTTCACCAATATGCTCGAAGTGGCTCTGAGAATTATCTAATCTTTTAAGTAATATCTATTTTTATCCTGATATCATTCCGCAATACATCAGTTTGTGTTGCGGTTTTTTTTATGTTGTTGTCAATATATTGAACTTCTAATGCGGCGTTTGGCTCTAATAGTCCGTATTATTTGTTTATAATTAGATGTGATATTTCTATTTTATAAAAAATAAGTGGTGCGCATATTTTGTTCTAAATATCTAATTCTCAGCATTATTAATTGTATTTCTATTATAGTTTATGTATGCTTTTTTATTTGAGAAAAAAAATGTAACTTTGCAAACTAACAGTGTGCAATACATTTCTAGTTGTATAGTAGGTAATTTAATTGTATTTAATATCAATAATAGATGAAAAAATTTAAAGAGTATTCTTCTTTTAATCTGTCTAATGTTAATAAAGAGATATTGAAAGAGTGGGATAAAGAAAATTTATTCCATAAGAGTATTGACGAACGCGATGGTTGCCCTTCTTTTGTATTCTATGAGGGTCCTCCATCAGCAAATGGTATGCCGGGTATTCACCACGTAATGGCTCGTACTATAAAAGATACTTTCTGCCGTTATAAAACAATGAATGGTTTCCAAGTTCGCCGTAAAGCCGGTTGGGATACTCATGGGCTTCCCGTAGAATTGGGAGTTGAAAAACGCCTCGGTATCACTAAAGAGGATATAGGTAAAAAGGTATCTGTGGATGACTATAACAATGCTTGCCGCTCCGATGTGATGAAATATACTCGCGAGTGGGAGGATCTTACCCATAAAATGGGATATTGGGTAGATATGGATCATCCTTATATTACTTATGATAATAAGTATATCGAAACGCTTTGGTTTTTACTTAAACAATTATATAATAAGGGGTTACTTTATAAGGGTTATACTATCCAGCCCTATTCACCTGCAGCCGGTACAGGTCTTTCAACTCATGAATTGAACCAACCGGGATGCTATCGCGATGTTAAAGATACTACTTGTGTTGCTCAATTCAAAGTTAAGGGCTCTTTGAAGGCGTTTCCTAATTTAAAGGGTGATGTTTATTTCCTTGCTTGGACTACTACTCCATGGACTTTGCCTTCTAATACTGCTCTTTGTGTCGGTCCGAAAATTGAGTATGTTGCCGTTGATAGCTTTAATCCTTATAATGCGAAACGTGCTGTTTTTATCGTGGCAAAACCTCTTATCAACTCTCTTTTCAACCCGAAGGGTGCAGAGTTGGATATGGATTCTTATAATGCCGGCGATAAAATAATCCCTTATCGCATACTCGGAGAATGTATGGGTCCGGACCTTGTTGGTGCTGAATACGAGCAACTTATCCCTTGGGTTAACCCGGGTGAGGGCGCTTTCCGTGTTATCCAAGGCGACTATGTAACTACCGAAGATGGTACCGGTATCGTACATATCGCCCCTACTTTTGGTGCCGACGATGCCTTCGTTGCTAAAAAAGCAGGTGTGCCGGGCCTTATCATGATTACCAATAAAGGCGAACAACGCCCTATGGTGGATATGACGGGTAAATTCTTCGTTGTCGAAGACCTCGATGCCGATTTCGTCAAAAAAGCCGTAGATGTCGAAAAATATAAAGAATATGCAGGTAGATTCGTAAAAAATGCTTTCGACCCTAATCTTACCGATAAGGACGAAACTCTTGACGTTGCTATCTGCATGATGCTTAAACAGCAATCTCTCGTTTTCAAAATCGAAAAGCACGTTCACAATTATCCTCACTGCTGGCGTACCGATAAACCTGTATTGTATTATCCTCTCGATAGCTGGTTTATTCGTACTACTGCTTGTCGCGATAGAATGATTGAATTGAACAATACTATCAATTGGAAACCGCAATCCACAGGTACCGGTCGTTTCGGTAAATGGCTCGAGAATTTGCAAGATTGGAACTTGAGCCGTAGCCGTTATTGGGGTACTCCTCTCCCTATTTGGAGGTCCGAAGATGGATCTGAAGAGAAATGTATCGGTTCTGTTGAAGAACTTATCACCGAAATAAATAAAGCTGTTAAAGCCGGAGTGATGAAGGAAAATCCTTACCCTAATTTCGTAGTCGGAGATATGAGTGAGGAGAATTACAATCCGAAAAATATCGACCTACACCGTCCTTATGTAGATAATATCATCCTTGTAAGCGATAGTGGCAAACCTATGAAACGCGAACTCGACCTTATTGATGTGTGGTTCGATTCCGGTGCTATGCCTTATGCTCAAATTCACTATCCTTTTGAAAATAAAGAGGCTTTTGATAATAGAGTTATCTATCCTGCTGACTTTATTTCCGAGGGAGTGGACCAAACTCGCGGTTGGTTCTTTACCCTTCACGCTATCGGTACTATGATATTCGATTCCGTCGCTTTCAAAAATGTTATATCTAATGGATTGGTTCTCGATAAAGATGGCAACAAAATGTCTAAACGCCTCGGTAATGCTGTCGACCCGTTCTCTACTATCGAAGAGTTCGGCTCCGACCCGCTCCGCTGGTATATGATTACTAATTCATCCCCTTGGGATAACTTGAAATTCGACGCCGCCGGTGTTAGAGAGGTAAGCCGCAAATTTTTCGGTACACTATATAATACTTACTCTTTCTTTGCCCTTTATGCTAATGTCGATGGCTTTGAATACAAAGAAAAGGATATCCCTGTAGCAGACCGTCCTGAAATCGACCGCTGGATTCTCTCTTTACTTAATTCTTTAATCAAGGAGTGTAAAGAGCATTTCGAAGCTTATGAACCAACTCGTGCAGGTCGTGCAATACAAGATTTCGTTTGCGAAAATCTTTCTAATTGGTATGTGCGCCTTAATAGAAAACGCTACTGGGGTGGTGAGTATAACAACGATAAGATTTCCGCTTATCAAACTCTGTATACTTGCCTCATTACCGTAGCTAAATTAATGGCCCCTATTGCCCCTTTCTTTGCCGATCAACTTTATAAAGATCTGAATAAGGGCGCTGGAAAAGAACAATATTCTTCCGTGCATTTAGCTCAATTCCCTTCTTGCTGCGACAATCTCATAGATAAGAATCTCGAAGAATGTATGCAACTCGCTCAGCAATCTTCTTCAATGATCTTGGCCCTTCGCCGTAAAGCAGACAAAAAAGTTCGCCAACCTCTCCAAAAAGCTATTATCCCTGCCGCTGACGAGAAAATGTTGTCGCAACTGAATTATGTGGCAAACCTTATAAAAACTGAAGTCAATATTAAAGAGCTTGAAATAGTTACCTCAGATAATACGTCTATCTCTCTCGTGAAACGTATTAAACCGAATTTTAAAACTCTTGGTAAAAAATTCGGAAAACAGATGAAGGAAATTGCTTCCGTTATCGCTACATTCTCTCAAGAGGATATCTCTCGTATTGAGAAAGATGGTAATTATACTCTAAATTTGAACGACGGACCTATCGTTATCGAAATTTCTGACGTTGAAATAGCTACGGAAGATATGCCCGGATGGTTGGTGGCTAATGAGGGTACTCTTACTATCGCTCTCGATGTTACCGTTACCGAACATCTGCGTCGTGAAGGTGTAGCTCGCGAATTGATTAATCGTATTCAGAATATCCGTAAAGATAATGGCTACGAAATAACAGATAAAATTGTTGTCAAAATCGAAGCCCTTGACCAAATTAACGATGCTGTTAAAGATTTTTCACAGTATATCGCTCAGCAAACTTTGGCTACCGAAATTTCTGTTGTAGATAAATTGGATAACCCGATAGAGCTTGATTTCGACGATTATAAAGTTAATATTTTTGTAAGTAAATAATATGTTTTATAGCAATGGCCTACCTTATCGGGTATGCCGTTGCTTTTTATTTTTTTTTATTATGTTGGGCGGATTAGGTTTTCAAGAAATTATTATTATCGCTCTTATTGTCCTTCTCCTTTTTGGAGGTAAAAAAATTCCTGAATTGATGAAAGGCCTCGGAAAAGGGGTGAAAAGTTTTAAAGATGGAGTAAATGGTGTGGATGATAAGAATGAGGTTACCGATAACAAGAAAGATAACTCTTCTGAGTCTAAGGTAGATAATAATAATGAACAAAAATGATGCGGAGAATAACGCGTTGATGTCTTTCTGGGAGCACCTCGATGTTCTCAGAAAATATGTTGTGCGCTCTCTCTGTGTTGTAATCTTGTTCTCTATAATCGCTTTCTTTTGTAAACAATGGGTTTTCGATATAATCCTTGCCCCGCAAAATAACCTTTTTATTACTTATCAATGGATTGATAAAATCTCTTCCACTTTCAATATCCCGATAAATGATAACTTCAATGTGCAATTGATAAATACAGGCCTTACACAACAATTTTTAATTCATATCAAGGTCTCTCTCCTCGTTGGATTACTTTGTGCTTCGCCGTATGTTATTTTTGCCCTTTTTGAATTTATTTCTCCCGCCCTGTACGAAAACGAAAAAAAATATTCTTTCAGATTGTTATTTTTTGCCTTTTTACTCTTTTTTGTTGGGGTACTAACTTCCTATTTTATCGTTTTTCCATTTACTTTCCGATTCCTTGGAACGTATCAAGTGAGCGAAAATATTACGAATTTAATAACTTTAGAGTCGTATATATCTACTCTGATATTGCTTTCCGTTTGCCTTGGAATACTTTTTGAAATGCCGATATTAGCTTGGTTATTGTCGAGAATGAACCTCATTAACAGTGATTTAATGATAAAATATCGACGCCATGCCATTGTGCTTATTTTAGTGCTCGCTGCTATTATTACCCCTACTACCGATGTTTTTACTCTCTTTATTGTCTTCTTCCCTATATATATATTGTATGAGGTGAGTATTATCATAGTAAAATATGTTTCTTCTAAAAGATAAAAAAAGTAGATTGTTAGTCCGTAAGTGGATAATTTTTTGTAAATTTGCACGCAAAATTAAATTGATATCATGATGAATAAAATAGTAGATAAAGAGTTTTTTTCTGCTAATGTTGTAAAATTAGAAATTGTGGCTCCTTTGATAGCCAAAGCTCGTAAAGCGGGTCACTTTGTTATTGTAAGAGTTGATCAAAACGGAGAAAGAATCCCTCTTACTATTGCAGATTCGAATGTTGAAAAAGGTACAATTACTCTTGTTGTACAAAAAGTCGGCGTAAGTTCCTCCAAATTGTGTAACCTTAATGTCGGTGATTCCGTTCTCGATATTGTCGGTCCTCTTGGCCGTGCTACCCATATCGAAAAGTTCGGTACCGTAGTTTGCGCCGGTGGTGGCGTGGGCGTGGCTCCTATGTTGCCTATTATTAGAGCTATGAAAGAGGCTGGTAATAAGGTTATTTCCGTGCTTGCCGGTAGAACAAAAGAACTTATTATCCTCGAAAGCGAAGTTAGAAAATATTCCGACGAGGTGGTGATTATGACTGACGACGGATCTTATGGTAATAAAGGCCTTATTACTGCCGGTGTAGAAACTATTATCAACCGCGAAAAGGTGGATATGTGTGTTACTATAGGTCCCGCTATAATGATGAAATTCGTGAGTCTGCTTACCAAAAAATACGAAATCCCAACTGTAGCATCATTAAATACTATTATGGTTGATGGCACAGGTATGTGTGGCGCTTGTCGTGTTACTATCGATGGTGTTACAAAATTCGTCTGTGTCGATGGCCCTGAATTCGATGCTCATAAAGTTAATTTTGATGAGATGATGATGAGACTCTCCGCTTATAAACCTGAAGAGGCGGAGGCGTTTAATAATTATAAAAACCAAAATTGTTAATCTCTTTGTTATTATGGAGTTAAGAAATGAGGCTTGGCGTGAAGAATTACGCCAAAATATGAAAGCTAAAGACCGTATGGCATTACCTCGCGTAAAAATGAATGAGCTTGATGGTGAGTACCGTAGCCATAATTCTGAAGAGGTTAATAGAGGTCTTGATTTGAAACAAGCAATGGCAGAAGCTAAAAGATGTTTGGATTGCCCTAATCCTTCTTGTATGCAAGGCTGCCCTGTAAATATACATATACCGGACTTTATTAAAAATATTGAGCGTGGTGAAATATTAGAGGCTGCTAAGGTGCTCAAACAAACTTCCGCCCTCCCTGCTGTGTGTGGCCGCGTTTGCCCTCAAGAGCGTCAATGCGAGAGTAAATGTGTTCACCTTAAAAGTGGTCATGATGCCGTTGCTATCGGATATCTCGAGCGTTTCGCTGCTGATTACGAAAGAGAAAGCGGCAAAATGTCTCTCCCTCAAGTTGCACCTGCTCTCGGTATTAAAATAGCCGTTGTCGGTTCCGGCCCTTGTGGTCTCTCTTTCGCAGGCGATATGGCTAAATATGGTTATGATGTTACCGTCTTTGAAGCCCTTCACGAAATTGGTGGCGTACTTAAATATGGTATACCGGAATTCCGTCTCCCTAATGCTGTCGTGGATGTTGAAATCGAAAACCTTACAAAAATCGGAGTCAAATTTGTCAAAGATTGTATTATTGGTAAGACTATCACTGTCGAAGAGCTTAAAGAACAAGGTTTCCGTGCCGTATTCGTGGCAAGTGGTGCCGGTCTCCCTAATTTTATGAGAATACCGGGAGAAAACCTTATCGGTATCATGAGCTCTAATGAATATCTTACCCGCGTAAACCTTATGGGTGCCGCTAAAAATACTACCGATACTCCTGTGACTATCGGTCGCCGCGTGGCAGTTATCGGTGGCGGTAATACAGCTATGGACTCCGTTCGTACCGCTCGTCGCCTCGGCGCTGAAAAAGCTTTTATCGTTTATCGCCGCTCCGAAAGCGAAATGCCTGCACGTGCCGAAGAGGTGAAACACGCTAAAGAAGAGGGCGTAGAATTTATGACACTTCATAACCCTATCGAATATAAAGGTGATGAAAAGGGTAGAGTTTCGGCTGTGGTATTACAAAAAATGGAACTTGGCGAACCTGATGCTTCCGGACGTCGCTCTCCTCAACCAATACCGGGTGCGGTAGAAACTATTGAGGTTGATGAGGTTATCGTCAGTGTGGGTGTGTCTCCGAACCCTCTTATTCCAAACTCGGTTGAAGGCCTTAACGTCTCTCGCAAAGGTACTATCGAGGTGAACGAAGACTTACAATCTTCTATCCCTACTATCTTTGCCGGTGGCGATATCGTTCGTGGTGGTGCTACTGTTATCCTCGCTATGGGCGATGGTAGAAAAGCTGCTGCCGCTATGCATGATAAAATTCAAAAAGGCGAATTATAATGCATATCTGTGTTTTTTGCTCTTCCGCTGATACCATAAACAGCAATTATAAAGCATTGGCTTTTGACTTCGGTAAATGGCTCGCCGAGAATAATTTTTCTTTAGTTTATGGCGGTGCTTCGGGTGGTTTGATGGATGCCGTTGCTAAAGGGGCTCAGAGTGCTGATGGAGATATTTGGGGTATTATCCCTAAATCTATCATCGAAAAAAACAGATTGAGCACTATCCCTAACAAACTGCTTAAAGTGGATTCTATGGCTAATAGAAAATCATTGATGAAAGATGTTTCCGATGCTTTTGTCGTTTTCCCCGGAGGATATGGCACTCTGGATGAATTCTTTGATGTCTATGCCGCTGCTATCGTCGGAGAACATAATAAACCGATTTTTGTTTTTAATCCTGATAATTATTGGCAAGGTATTATTACTCAGTTCGATAGGTTTAAAAACGAGGGCACAGCCAAAAATACCTCAGATAATTCCTTAGTCTTTTGCGACGATTTGGATGATCTAAAAAATAATCTGATTTTAATAAAATAATAATAATTATAAACACATATTCTTTCAGGACTATGAATCTCTTTTGGAAAAAAGTGTTTGGCGGTTTGCAATCAACAGCCAAATTTGAAGAAAAAATGAATGAGTTGGCAAAAGATTACCAACGTTTCATCTCCGTCGGTTCCTCTAAAGAGTTCGCTGAATATACCGAATTATACAAAATCGTGAAGTCCGCCGAATTCAAAGAGAAAAAACGCACCCTTATTCAACGTAAATATTCTGATACCGAAGAGTATCGTGATATCACTAAGTTTGAAAAACTATCTAAAAACAAAGATTTAAAAGCTTATTATGTTATCGCTGATAGTAAAGAACTTAAGGAGTATCTCGTATTCGTCGATGGAGGAAATAGAGTGCAACTCGACGATCCAGAAAAAGTGAAAAATTCTCCGGAACTCAAAAAATTTAAAGATTTTGAGTCGTCAAAAGAGTATAAACTTTATATCCGCCTTCATAACTCTTATATTTTGAAAGAGTATGAAGAATTGAAAGAAAAAGTGTCAAAACCTCAATTTATTGAGTCTAATAAATTCTGGTCAAATCCAAAACGTTGGGAAACAGTAGAGGAGTATCAACAAGAAAAACGCTTCAATATTTTGGCGCAAAATCCGGATATTCAATTCTATATCAAACAAAAACCGGAAAGATTTAATGTGGTGTCTAAATTTAAAATGACGTTCCACGATTGCTTCGATTGGAATACCTTGAATGCATCTTCTTGGAATTCAGGTTTCTATAAAGAAAAACCTCTTTTCGGTAACTACTCTTTTATCAACGAGCGTCAAGCTAATAACAAAGGTAATAATGTCTCTGTTGTAAACGGATACTTGCATATCTCTACTCGTGAAGAAAAAACTCAAGCTGTTGCTTGGCACCCTCAAAAAGGTTTTGTGCAATGCGATTACGATTTTTCTTCTGATGTATTAAACGGTAAAAATGCTATCTCTCAAAAGGGCGGAGTATTCATGGCTAAAATGAGATTTACCGGAAATAAATCCGTTCACCATGCTTTCTGGTTGGTGGGCGAGAAACAAACACCTCACATTAATATCTGCCATGTTGTTGATGGCCAAATAGAAGTAGGTATTTATTGGAATTCAAAATTCGAAACCAAATACACCTCTACCCGAATTAAAGGTATCAACCCGGGCGAATTCTTTATCTATTCTTTAGAATGGACTGAAAAAGAATTGATTTGGTACATAAACAATCTCGAAGTATTCCGTACTTCCGATTTTGTTCCAAATACCGAATTATTCCCTATGATTAATTCCTTTATCCCGGAAAATGCTAAGGGAGGAAATGCCGATATCGAAGTGGACTATATTAAAGTATTTTCAAAATAATTGATTTTTGGGTTAAACAATAAGGGAGTAGGGATGGATTTTTCTTTTCCCTATTTCCCTTTTTAATTGTTATATAATTGATATGAAAATCTCCGCATCTATTTATGCATATAATAATAGAATGTCTTTATCTGAAATTGTAAAGACTCTTGATATGCTATATATCGATAGCTTTCATGTCGATTGTAACGATGATATATCCGTTTTTGACGATATCAATTTTATTAGAAGCATCTCTAATACCCCTATCGATTTACATATTATTACCGATAATCCTGCCAAATACTATGATTTAATTGAGAAATATAAAATAGAATTTGTGCAGTTTCAATACGAAAATCTTACTTCTAATAATATCACTTTCCCTCGTTTAGAAAATACAAAATGGGGAATAGGTATTACTAATAATACCTCTTATGATGTTATTGAAAATTTCGAAAATGTAGATTTCGTTCTCTTTATGACCACAACCCCCGGGGTGAGTGGCGGTACTTTCAATAAAAGTGTTTTTAAAAAAATTCGCCATTTCCGAGCAAAATATCAAAATAAAGGTATCTTTGTTGACGGAGGCGTTAATGCAGAAGTTGCTTTTGTACTACGTAATATCGGCGTAAATAGGGTGGTGTGTGGCTCTTATCTCGCAAAAAACGATTCTCCTGCCCGTGCGTTATTGGATCTTCGTAAAGATATCGCTTCTTCTTTCCTTATAAAAGATTTTATGATGGAGAATATTCCTTTATTAAATCTTAATGCCGCTTCTGTTTTTGATGTTCTTTCAGCTATTGAAAAATATTGCCTTGGTTTCGTTATCTTTGTTGATGATGATGGAAAATTTGTAGGTATCGCTTCTAATGCTGATGTGCGTCGTGCTTTTATCAAAAATGCCGAAAATTTTGATAATATTTCTGTTTTCGACTGCATTAATTTTAAACCTTTTTCCCTTAATGAGAATCTAACAATTAAAGATATGTTGAATGAAATAGCTCAACAAAATTTTATCGTTAACTTCTTCCCTGTGGTTAATAACGATAATATACCCGTTGGAGCAGTTACATTCTTTAATCTTATTCGTAGTGAAATTTAGTTGATTTATTATGATAGTTCATTTGCCTGCTAATTTATCTCAAGATATAGTTAACGAATTGGCCAAACTAACAAAGGCTATCGTTATTAAAAAACCGGAGTATTACGTTTTCGTAACCTCTTCTTCGGTAAAAGAGTTGCCTCAAGTGCTTGCCCCTTTCGCTATTAATGAGTGGATTATGAAGTCTGATATGCAACTCTCTTCAAGAGATTATTTTAATGGTGTACGAAAAATTAATATTGGCGATACTTATATCGGTGGCGATTGCAAAAATACTTTGATGATTGCCGGTCCTTGCTCTATCGAAGATGAAGAACAAATCGATACAATTTGCCAAATGCTCGTTAAATTAGGTGTTAAAGTACTTCGAGCAGGATGCTTCAAACCGCGTACATCCCCTTATACATTCCGAGGCCTCGGTATTGACGGACTAAAATTACTCGATAAAATGCGTAAAAAATATGGAGTGAAAATTGCTACCGAGGTGCGCGATGCTACACATGTCGATGCCGTAATTCAATACGCCGATATCGTTCAAATAGGAGCCAAAAGTATGTACGACCATAGCTTACTTACTGCTTGTGGCCAATCAGATAAAATTGTTATCCTTAAACGCGGTTTCGGTACTACTCTACAAGAATTTGTCAATTGCGCCGATTTTATCTTGTCTCAAGGTAATGACAATGTTATATTGTGCGAAAGAGGTATACGCACTTTCGAAACGTATACTCGCTTTACCCTCGACCTTTGCGGCGTTGCTTGGCTGAAAAAACATTGTAACTTGCCTGTTATCCTCGACCCGAGTCATGCTATGGGCTATGATTATGGCGTTCCGGATCTTGCCCGCGCTTGCGTTGCTATGGGAGTCGATGGACTGCTTATCGAATCTCACCCTAACCCTAAATGCGCACTTAGCGATGCAGCTCAACAACTGAATTGTAATCAATTTACAGATATGTATAATTCTTTGTTGCCAATTGCTAATGCTGTAGGCCGTAATATCGTTTGATTTTTAATTAAATAAACCTTTATGTGTAATAATTTTATGTTAAAATCAACTGAATTTAATTGAATTCCTTGTCGGTCTAAAAATTATATATTAAATTTGCACTTTAAATACTTTAACTTAATACTTATATAATATGAAGAGAATATTTTTAATCGTATCGTTGGCGTTGATCTCTTTATTGAGTTTCGCTCAACTTCCATCTGTTTCACTTAGAACAATTGATGGTAAAACTGTAAATACTGCCAAATTAAATAATAATGGCAAACCTTTTATCATTAGTTTTTTCGCTACTTGGTGTAAACCTTGCCAACAAGAACTCGACGCTATCAATGAAGTTATTGCAGATTGGGAAGAAGAAACCGGCGTAAAAGTTATTACAGTTTCTATCGACCAAGGTCAAAATGTAGATAAAGTTAAACCTCTAGTTGATAGCAAGGGTTGGGAATTTGAAGTTCTACTCGATCCTAATAGCGATTTTAAACGTGCTATGAATGTTACTCTTGTTCCTACTGTGTTTGTTATCGATGGTAAGGGTAATATCGTAGACCAACGTTCCGGTTATACAGTCGGATCAGAAAAACATCTTATCGAAAAAGTTCGCGAATTATTAAAGAAAAAATAATACTTCTTTCAAACTTTTCCTTTAAATGAAACGTTTTTTACTCCTATTTTTTATACCTCTTCTCTCTTCTTTGACTATTTTTGCCCAAGAAGAGGGTAAGGGGGTTTCTTTCCATGGTAGCATACAAACAGATATGCTCGTACCTCAAGTAGACAGCGTTATCGGTGCTACTAATTATGCCGGTAGTTTCTTAAGTAATACTTATATAGACTTGTCTTTAGCAAGTACTTACGTAACTGCAGGTGCCCGTTTGGAACTCCTTCATAAACCCCTTCCGGGCTTCGAAGATGCTTTCGCAGGTGGTGGTTTACCTAATGTTTTCGTTACCGGTAAATATAAATGGTTTGAAATGACCGTAGGTAATGTGTACGACCAATTCGGCTCGGGTTTAATATTCCGAGCTTATGAAGATCGCCCACTCGGTATCGATAACTCCCTTCGTGGCGCCCGTATAGTGCTCCGCCCTTATAAGGGTATAAACTTTAAAATGTTGGGCGGTATGCAACGTAAGTATTTTAATTATAACGCTCAAAACTATTTCGGATTCGATTATAGCCAAGGTGCTGTAATGGGTGCCGACCTCGAATTAAATATTGATGAGTGGAGTAAAAAAATGCAAGAGGGTAACTATAGATTGCTCTTCGGTGCTTCTTACGTAAGTAAATACGACCCTGATGAGGTAATCCAGCCGGACCCGATGCATCGTCTTAATTTACCTACTTTTGTGGGCGCAGGTGATGTGCGCGTTCGTTTCCAAAAGGGCGGATGGAATGCTCTCGTGGAATATGCTTATAAGGCTAACGACCCTTGTAATGATAATGGTTATATCTATAAACCGGGTTCTACCGCTCTTGTTTCCCTCGCATATTCTCAAAAAGGTATGAGCTTCCTCGTACAAGCTAAACGCTCCGATAATATGAACTTCCGTTCCGATAGAAACGGATCGGGAACCGCAGGGTTTATCAACCATTTGCCGGCTTTCTCTATGACCCATACTTATACCCTTGCCGCTTTCTATCCTTACGCAACCCAAATGCAAGGCGAATGGGCTTTCCAAGCCGAAGCTCGTTATACGTTTAAACGTAAAACTCCTATGGGCGGTAAATATGGTACCAGCTTTAAATTAAATGGTACTTATATCCGTGGCCTCAAAACCGTGGAAGTGGAAAAAGTAAATGGTTCTCTTCAAGGTACTAATGGATATACTTCCCCTTTCTTTGGTATGGGAAATGAAACATATTATCTCGATGCTCACTTGGAATTTCAAAAGAAATTCACTAAACAAGTGTCGATGACTGCAATGTATATGTATCAACAATACAACCAAAAGGTGGTTGAGGGTCATGGTCATAATGGCGATATTGTTAAATCCCATATCATTGTAGCAGATGTTAAATACCGTCCTATCGACGAAGTGGGTATGCGCTTCGAAGCTCAATATCTCCATACTCGTCAAGATAAGGGCTCTTGGGTGTTTGCACTCTATGAATTGTCTCTCTTCCAACAATGTATGATTGAAATTTCAGACTTGTGGAATATCGGAGAAACGAACCAACACTATTATAAGGTTTCCGCTACTTATAACTGGGGTGCTCATCGTATCCAATTGGGTTACGGACGTACTCGCGCCGGTTATAACTGCTCCGGTGGTGTATGTCGTTATGTGCCTGCTTCTAAGGGCTTGTCTCTGTCTTATTATGTTAACTTTTAATGAGTATATAAAATGAATTTCAAAAAAATATTCCTGTATCTCTTGATACTTCCTCTTATGTATTCATGCGAAGTAATCAATGAAGATGAACGTCTTATCGAAGTCGAACTCGCCCCTTCTAATCGCGTAGTACTCTTAACGGAATTTACCGGTTGGGCTTGTGTAAACTGCCCTGATGCTGCCGCTGTGGCTAATGAAATTATTAGTATATGTCCTGAAAATATTGTCGTTGTTGGTATGCATCCCGATGGTCACGGTTTTACCGAACCGAAAGGTGATGCCCTCGACCTCCGTACAAAAGAGGCTATGGATTACCTTACTTTCTATGGCGGATCGCAATCTACCGGTCTCCCTGCCGGCGTTATAAATGGTACAAAATTCGATGGTGAATATATACAAGTATATAAAAAATGGACGGCTGAGGTTATGGCTCAAAGAGCTATTGAACCCGCTTTCTCTTTGAATTTATCCGGGTCAGGCGCCGACCGTGAGTTTACTATCCAAGTTGATATCTCTCCTCTTGAAAATATTTCGGATAAAGCTTCACTTCAATTATGGCTCCTCGAAAGTGATATCATCGGTTTACAACGTCTAAAAGATGGTTACGATAGTCAATACCATCATAACCACGTTTTTCGTAAATGTTTAAACTCTCTTTGGGGCGATGAACTTGGTGTAATCACTAACGATGTTCAAAAAACTTATTCGTTTTCTATCGATGAAGCTTATGTTCCTGATAATTGCTCTGTTGTTGCAGTGTTGATTAATACAGATACTAAAGAGGTTTTTCAAGCTGCGGAAATTGCTCTCGGAAAATCTTCTCACTAATATGAATTATTAACTTTAATATTTTGAAAATATGAAACTTGTAAAATTCTTTTCTTTATCACTTATCGTGTTACTTACTTTGGTGAGTTGCGGTGGAGGTGAAACTCCGGTGCCTTTTAATGTTTATTTCGATGGCGATATTATCGAAGATAAAGCTACAATTACTGTAAATACAGTTGACGAAATTCTTTCTGAAATGCCTTTCTATTTCTCTATAGAAAATGAATCAGATAATTCTTTTTCAGTAAATATTACAGAAAAAAGAAATTATGATTTAACTAAGTTTGTGTCAAATTTATGTATATCTCAATGTCTACCGGGAAATGGCGAGGAAACTCAAGTGTGGACTGTAGATAATCTTCCTTCCGGTTTCTCTCAAGAAATTCAATATCACCTTCAACCTGTAGATCCATCAACCCCTGCAAAAGGCGAAGTGTTGTTCACTGTATCTAATGGTGATTATTCTACTTCTTTTACTGTAATTTTTGATTTCCCGGGCATCAATTAATTGATTGATACCACAAAAATATAAGGTTTTCAAGCTGAATTTCAGCAAGAAAGCCTTTTTTTTGTTTTCAGGATTGATGGCAAATAAAAATGGTTAATTAAGATTTCTCTCAATTAACCATTAATTTTGAACTCTTTATTGTGGAGCATAGCGGACTCGAACCGCTTACCTCAACACTGCCAGTGTTGCGCTCTACCAGATGAGCTAATACCCCTCATTTTGCGGTGCAAAGGTACGATAATTTTTTGATATAACAATAAATTTTTGCTGTTTTTCTATTCTTTTTATTTTCTATTATCTTCTGTTTTTTATAACTATTTGTGTATTACTCGTTTTATTATTCAAAGGAAAAATTGTACCTTTGTATTTTGTTAAAAGAATAATTGCTTATATGAATAACCAACTGATTAACAGACTCGATGGCCTTTCTGCTCGTTTCGAAGAGGTCTCTACTCTTATTACAGATCCTTCCGTAATTGCAGATATGAAGCGTTTTGTGAAACTTAATAAAGAGTATTCCGATCTCGAAAAGATTCTTTCTAAGAAAAAAGAGTACGAAACTATCCTAAAAAATATTGAAGAAGCAAAGGAGATTCTTATCTCTAACAGCGATGCAGATTTGCGAGAAATGGCTCGTGAAGAATTGGATGAATTAGAACCTAAAGTGGCTCCTCTCGAAGAGGAAATTAAAATACTCTTAATCCCTGCCGACCCCGAAGATTCTAAAAACTGTACAATGGAAATCCGTGGTGGTACCGGTGGCGATGAAGCTGCTATTTTTGCCGGCGACTTATTTAGAATGTATACTAAATATTGTGAGCAAAAAGGATGGAAAACTGAAGTTGTTTCTTGTACCGAAGGTACTTCCGGCGGATATAAAGAGATTATCTTTAATGTTACCGGTGATGGCGGTACTTATGGTATCCTTAAATATGAGTCAGGTGTTCATCGCGTGCAACGTGTTCCCGTGACCGAAACTCAAGGTCGCGTTCATACCTCTGCTGCTACTGTTGCCGTTCTTCCGGAAGCCGAAGAGGTGGATGTGGAAATTAATCCTGCTGATTTGGAGTATCAAACAGCTCGTTCTTCCGGTGCCGGCGGTCAAAATGTTAATAAAGTGGAGACTAAAGTGCAACTTACTCATAAACCTACCGGTATTATGATTCAATGTCAAGTGGCTCGCTCTCAGTTGGCTAACCGTGAAATGGCACTCCAAATGCTTCGTAATAAACTCTATGATATGGCTCTTCAAGAGCATAATTCCGCTATTTCTCAGCGCCGTAAAACTATGGTCAGCACCGGAGATAGATCCGCTAAAATACGTACTTATAACTATCCTCAAGGCCGTATTACCGACCATCGTATCAATTATACTATCTATAATCTTGCCGCTTTTATGGATGGAGATATTCAGCAATGTATCGATCAACTTATCGTTGCTGAAAATGCCGAACGTATGAAAGAGAGCGAAATGTAAATCGATAATAGTTATGCAAACAAATATATTACAAAGAATTCTTGATAACCAAAAACGTACTCCCCATACTCTCTCTCTCGAAGATATGGGCATTACGCCTATGATTGTCCAAAATATCTATGATTGGGCAAAAGATTATGCCTGCTTTGGTGAGTTGGCTTCCTATATCCCTCAACTGGCTAATGTCGACCCTTCGAAATCAGCTATCGTTGTCGGGGATTTACTCGGCAATCAAATATGTGTCGGTAATGGTTTGAATGTCAAGGTTAGTATTCAATCTGTTATCAAACCTTTTTTATATATCTATGCTCTTGAAAAAGGGGTGCATCCTAATGATATTTCTAATATCGAACCTACTGCTATGCAGTTCAATTCCGATGCGGTACTTCAGCCTGAAAGCAAAAAAAATCGCCCCGGTCACCCTCTCAATAACGCGGGTGCAATCTCTTCTGCCGGATGTATTAGTAAATTCGAAAATTTTCTCGATTTTATGAGAAATCTTACAGAAAATCCCGATTTGCAAGTGATTGACGATGTTTTTCAAAGCGAAATGGCTACTAATGCTAATAATCGTGCCCTCGCTATGCGTCTCGTTGCTACCGGCCGATTTAATTCTATTAAGGAGGGTGAATATGCTCTTGAAAATTATACTAAAGCATGCGCTATCGGCGTTACCCCTAAGGAATTAGCTACGGCTGCTGTAGTCCTCGCCCGTGGTGGTAGACGTGGTGATAAACAACTGTTAAATGAGAATAATGTTGTTAGAGCCGTAAATGCCATGAATTCGTACGGACTTTACGAGCATACAGGTGAAATATCTCTTATTGCTGCAGGGGTGCGTGCCCTATCTTGTAAAAGTGGTGTCGGTGGTTTGATTATGGATATCGATCCGGGTAGAGGTGTGTTTTGCACTTATGGCCCGAAACTGGATAAAGCCGGTAATAGCGTTTTTGGAAAATACGCGCTTATCCCTCTTAATCATATCCTCGCTTCCCCTTATGCTATGCGCCTTAGTGCTGATGAAATTCTTAAAACTCTATCATATTTTGAAGAATAATTTCTATTAATTGGTTTTATTAATATTATGGAAAATATAATAAACAATATCCCCTCTGAAAATAATGATAAAAAGGATATAAATGGTAACAATACTGAAAATATCGAAAATAATATAGAAAACAACTCATCAGAATCCGGTGAAGAAATACCTCATAAATTAAGCTTTAAAGAATTCTTTAAAGAGCTTTGGAAACGCATTAAAGAACTGGTTAATATAGCAGAAGATACTGATATAGCCGCAACGATTAATAATATCAGCAAAGGGGTGGAATTTAAAGGTGATAATGTTTGGGTGCTGTTTTTTGCCATTATTATCGCTTCCGTTGGTTTGAATGTCAATTCCACCGCCGTAATCATTGGCGCAATGCTCGTTTCCCCTCTTATGGGTCCTATTATGGGTATAGGTCTTTCTGTAGGTATTTACGACCTTGTTCTGCTTCGTAAGTCGTTGAAAAACCTCTTACTTATGGTAGTAATTTCCCTAATTGCTTCTAGTTTATACTTTTTAGTAACCCCACTTTCCGAGGCTCAATCCGAATTGCTCGCTCGTACAAATCCTACTATCTTCGACGTATTTATTGCATTTTTTGGTGGTCTTGCCGGTATCCTCGCTCAATCTCGTAAACAAGAAAAAATTACCATCGTAAGTGGTGTTGCTATTGCTACTGCTTTGATGCCTCCTCTTTGTACTGCCGGATATGGTATCGGTACAGGTCAATTACGTTACTTCTTCGGTGCTTTTTACCTCTTTTTTATAAACTCTTTCTTTATCGCTTTGGCCACCTTCTTGATGGTTCGTTACCTCAAATTCCCAAAGAAAACATTTATTAATCCTGTTAAAGAAAGAAAAGTTAAAAGGTATATCTTTGTGTTTTCTATTATCGTTTTAGTGCCAAGTATCTACCTCGCAATCAATGTGATAAAACAGGCCTCTTTTAATAGCTCTGCGATTCAATATGTTAACGATATTTCTAAAAGTGTTGTGATGGATGGTGTACATATCGTTAATACTAATAAAGTATATAATAAAAAGGGTAGCGAAATTCAACTCTCCCTCGTCGGTAAGTCTTTAACTAATGAGCAAGTGGCTGTTCTTCAACAACGCTTAGTAGATTTCGGATTGAAAGATACTAAACTGGTTATCAAACAAGCCTTTGGCGGAGAACTTGATGTAAAAACTCAAGCGGCTATGCTTCAGGATTTTATAGAAACTAAAGAGCGTCAAATACAAGAACGTGATTCTATAATAATGGTTTTGGAGAATAAATTGGCTAAGGGTAATAACAATATCCCTGTGAAACAAATTGTTTCCGAGGCAAAAACCATTTATCCTGATATCAGCGAACTTATGTTTGCAACCGCTGTAAAATATAATTCGCAGACTAATAAGGTTGATACATTGCCGATTGTCAATGTTTCATGGAAGACGGAGTATAACGATTCTCTATCTCAGTCTGTCACAAAATGGCTTAGCATTCGCCTTGAACAACCGAAACTGAAACTCATCAAAGTGGAATAGACACAATAATAATTATAAAGAGTTTCCTTCGCCGCCTTCGATATACTCTACATCGGATGCGAGACTGCTCGTGCCAACGATGGCAGAGCGGAACTTGTTCCGGCTATGCCGAGTACAGCCAAACTTGATGCACTTGTGCACAAATTTCCATACCGCGACGCTTTCAGCGTGAATATTTCTGGCGTTTTGTGAAAAAAATTCGCACAATTCGCCATATTTTAAGATTTAATAAGATTGGTGTGCTCGATTTTTGCTCACTATTGGTATTATCTTTACAATTGAATTTTAGCAAAGAAATGCTTAAAAACATACGATGCTCTTATACATTGTATAAAAAAAATTCGTAACTTTGCAACCTAAGCAATAAATTCTGATAATGACCAAAAATTAGGAAGAAAATACAACGGCAATATTGCCGGTAACTTTTAAGGAAAATTTTGCATTATGATTATTGATTCGCTCGATATTATTATTCCTTTTAGTAAACGACATCCGAATGAAACCATCCGGAATATAATTCGTTATGACTCGGGATACCTTAAAGATTTATTTATACATAATGAATCTATTTGTTTCTCTGAAGATTTACTCGATGAAATATGCCGTATGACAAAGGGCTTTCGCGACAACTGGGAAACTTCTAAAAACCCATCTGTATCTATATTTGACAAACTAAAATCATATGGTACTCCGTACCCATTTGATTTTAATGACCCGAATATTCTTCAAATTAATAAAGAACGATTAAATAAAACCAAATAACATGGAAGTTATCGATCTAAACCTTCCTTCGGGAACTTTGTGGGGTGCTACTAACGTTGGAGCACAATCTCAAGCTGATAACGGTTTTTATTTCGCTTGGGGTGATACTTTTCCTAAAAGTAATTATATAGGTAGAACTTGCAAAACCTATGAACTTGATATTTCAGCTTTGAAATTCCATGATTTTGTTGATAGTTCGGATGTCTTGGCTCCCAACTACGATGCAGCAACACAAATTCTTGGTAAAGAATGGAAAATGCCTTCTGGAGAACAAGCACAGGAACTGGTAGACAATTGCACTTGGCAATGGATAGACGATTATCAGGGAACTGGTAAAAGCGGTATGCTTGGTAAAAGCAAGCATAACAATGCAGAGATTTTCCTACCAGCTGCAGGATATCGTAGCAACGAACAATTAATAATGGACGGCAGATGTGGTGGATATTGGACTGGTGCTCCTAATTTCGTTGCTGCTAATAGAGCATGGTCTATTGCTTTCGAGCAAAATGTCATTAATGTATTCAACCACGGTCTTCGATACTACGGCTATTCCATTCGACCTGTAACAAGAAAGCGCTAAATTATTAACCCGTCTCTTTTTGGAACGCATTGTGGGTCCATAACTTTGTAGCAAAAACTACAATGTTATGGACTCGCTTAATTTTAACTCGGTTGACACGTCACCCGAACCGACAGGTTTGGGTGACGTGTCAAGTAAACTCGTCGACGGTCTTCAAAGAAGACGTTGACATCGAGCCGGTCGTTATCGACGACACGCTTTCTTATATGCCGTGGGAAGGTGACAACAATATGCCATTCGACATATTAAAGCTTCTGACTTCATCACTATTGTTAGTCATTAGATAACATACAATGATAATCAGCGAGTTATATAGAATAATCGGGTGGCTTTGGGTGGCGCAAGCAAAAAAATGTGTACCTTTGCACCATGTACGTACGCAAGAAGCACAATCGTTCCAGTTCAACAAAATGGTTGTAGGAGACCACCTTAGGAAACAGATGGCACATGTGTTTGCATATCTTTTCGATATATAAATGCTTCAAGCAGCGATACCCTGATGAATGAAAGAGAATCATTATCACCATGATTTCTGCCTTTGACATTCGGCTTTCACGGTGATATTTGCGCTTCCTTTCTGCCTTAAACGTATATTTTGCCATCTGTTCATCAAAAACTTTGTAAAAATAATCTGCAATACAGAAAATTTCAGTAACTTTGTCCTCAGTAATCATAGCGAAATTCTATAGTTTCATAGTTTTTGTCCACTACAAAATTATTATAAATTTCGCTAATTACCAAATTTTCAATGGTTTATATTTCATATAACTCACGTTAAAGTATATATTCTTTTTAGATAGTTTTACAAAAATCACAAATAGCTCAATATTTGACACAAAATGCCAATAGTTGAAACTGATTTTATAATGTCTATGCATTATTTTCTTCCGCCGCTCAGCGAGCAGGAGGAGATTGTGGAATATATTGAAAGCAAAATTAAGCCGATAGACGCATCAATAGCCAAGGCAAAGCGAGAGATTGAGTTGCTGAAAGAGTTGAAGTAATCGGTAATTACCGAAGCCGTAACCGACAAAATCAAAATATTTTAACAAAAAAAACGCTATATGTCAATTTTAGATCTTTTCAAAAGAAAACATGAAGCTTCCTCATCTGCTGAATTTGACTTTTCTGCTGTAAAGGAAACCTTCATCGAAAATGGGGCTCGATTCTCAAGAGTAAATGCAGAGACAGTTGTCCCTGAGTTGTGGAGAGCCAGCCAAGAGGTGGTAAACTCCCTCATTCGTTTTCAAGAGCAGGACAAAATTAGTAATGAGAACCTTGGCGTTCAATTGAGCCGGGAAGCTTATGAGGCGGGAATCCTTGCAGTTGCATACTGGGGACAAGATCCCCGCACAATGATGATGCTGGGAATTCCCCAGTCCATTATGAGTTTCGGTTACGGCCACGAAAGACATCGTATCGCGCTCACCTTAGGTTTCTACAAAAATACGTTTCCCGGGCTAAAAAACGCGTATTGTAAGCTCGCGGATAAAATCGAAATCAATGCCAATGGTGGCAACCACTCTCTCATGAAAATGATGGATATATGCTATCGCTTAGGACTCCAAGCTGCCATTCCAATGCTTGGGGATCAGTACAATCCTTGATATCATCATGAGCATTCTAAACGAGACATTCATCGAAGAACATATCGCGAACTACCTCATCGGTAGTCCGCTCTATAACCAACGCACTGCAGCCGACTTCGACATCGAGGCGATTGCGGCATATTTGGATAAGAAGTGTGCGAGTATTGACACGGTGATATCGACACAAGAGCGGCGGATAGCGTTGCTGAAAGAGTTGAAGTAATAGGTAATCACCGAAGCCGTAACCGGCAAAATAAAAGTTTGCTAATTATGTACACCCCTCCATTCATTATTAGTTCGCGAACCATCAATCTAATAGCCGAAATATCGGCACAGATTGAGCGTTATGCCATACGGCTTGAGAACGATGGTTTGCTCCTGCGCAAAGCCAACCGCATACGCACCATACATTCGTCGCTTGCCATTGAGGGTAACAACCTCAGTGAAGGACAAGTGCGCGACATCATCAACGGGAAAAACGTGGTGGCGCCATTGCGTGAGATTCAAGAGGTGAAGAACGCCATTCGCACTTACGACCTCTATGGCTCACTCAATCCCTTCAGCATCGATAATCTGCTACGAGCTCACGGCTCAATGATGGAGGGACTTGCCGATGACGCCGGACGTTTTCGCCGTGGAGGAGTGGGCGTGTTTTCAGAAACGGTATTGGTGCACATGGCACCCCCTGCCGACCGAGTGCCACAACTTATCAGCGACCTCTTTGCGTGGCTTGCCGTATCGACCGATCATCTGCTTATTCGCTCTTGCGTGTTCCACTACGAGTTTGAATTTATACACCCATTCAGCGACGGCAACGGACGCATCGGCCGTCTTTGGCAATCTCTAATACTTGGCAGGTTGCATCCACTCTTTGAGCATCTGCCTGTGGAGAATATGGTGCATGCCAATCAACAAGCCTACTACGAAGCTATTGCTAAAAGCAATGCGCAAGCCCAATCGGGTCCATTCATCGACTTTATGCTTGGCGAAATGCTTGCCACGCTCAAAACTCATCAAGGCAATAGAATAGAAGGCGAGAATGTCGGTATAAATGTCGGTGTAAATGTCGGTATAACCGATGCCGAGCAACGATTGTTGGCGCTTATAGCCGGCAATTCGCGCACCACAGCCACACAAGCCGCCGATGCACTGAGCCTCACAAAGCGACAAGCCGAAAGACTCTTTGCATCACTGCGCGACAAAGGCATAATAAGCCGCCAGGGCAGCAACAAATCAGGAAATTGGATTATAAACTATATATAAAACCATTACATTATGATTACTTTGGCTCCCCATTGCCTGTTATTCTGCCTGCGGGATGTATGTAAGTTCAGCCTAATAAACTAACATCGCTGGTCTGAAAAGTGGTAGTAGTATATAATTTTAAACATTTATACAAAATATTTTATGAAAAAATTTTCAAAAAAGGAGGTTCTTAAAAAAGATTATGCAAATCCTGCATATCCGTTTTTATCAGAGTTAAAAATTTCATTTATGAGATTTGTTGCCGTCTCTTTAGGTACGGATTTTATTACTGATAAAAATTCTATTTATAATTCAGTATGTATTGTTGCATTGTCCATATTAGCAATATTCTTTGGCGCTTGGCGTCCTATAACAATATTTCTTTTAATCCTTTTTGTTATTTATATAAGGTGGATTTGGAATCTTAGGGGATTATATAAATTATATAAAGAGAGTTATAATTATTGGATTGATCAATATGGTATCTCTTCGAATATCTCGAATGGTGTTAATAATGTTCGCTTCGAGAGTTATGGTTGGAAATATGTAAAAAATATTTTTCAATTAAAAGATTTGATTGTTGTAATAGTAGAAGGAACCGATGGCTTACCTCGTGAAGTAGTATTACAACCGAAGAATATGGAGAGAGATTTAAAATCTATTCTTAGTTTTTGGTATATTTATTTGAATAATTTGCCTATAGAAGAAATGCCTATTCATTACTTGGAAGAGGAATATAATGATGTAGAAAATTATATCGAACAGAATTTTGGTGAAATATATCGAATTGGTGAAGTGGATAGTTTGTCTGTGTTTGACGTGGATTTGGCTGTGATAAAACCTACCCCGGAAAAACCTTATTATACTTTGTGTACCATAGGATTAGGTGCTCATAGAATAGAAAATGAAGAAGATACGAGATTAAATGCTTGTGTGTCGGATTATTGTGAATTAGTACTCTATTTACCTCAAGATTGGAATGTCGTTGATGAAGGTTGTGAACAGCCTGAAAATTTCTGGCCAATACGCTTAATTCAAGAAATGGTAAAAAAAATAATAATTGAAAAATTAGATTTTAAGGATGGCGATTATACAGACTTGGATGATGCTTATCGGATAAAATTTGGTGTAAAATCAATAATTATTGATAATGTTTTACCAAATATTACCAATCATTCTTTTGTGAATACATCTATTGGTAGATCGGTCCAATTTTATCAATTAATTCCTATAGATGTGCATCAATATGATTTGGTGGGTACAGTAGCATCATATGAGGACTATTTCGTCACCCTTTTTGGATTGGAATATGATGAAAATATTACAGAAGAAGGAGAATTAAAATTGTCAAAAGAAGTGCTTTCTAAAACCCTTCAGTTATTTTCTTCTGTACGTAATATTACTGAAAAAAGTGAGTAATACCAACATAGAGCCGCAATCTGGGTTCATCTTAACGGAATGTTCTAAAAAAAAACGCGCTAATTTTTCATAAATTAGCGCGTTCCGCGGAGAGAGGGGGATTCGAACCCCCGATACGCTTTTGACGTATACACGCTTTCCAGGCGTGCCTCTTCAGCCACTCGAGCATCTCTCCTTAAATAAACCCTAAAATTTTTGCTTTACAAAAAAGTCTATATCTCCTTTTTCAAAAGCGGTGCAAAGGTACGAAAAAAAACTGATATCTCAACTTTTTAACGATAGTTTATTTTTCTTTTTTTGCAAAATATTATCAATCAGGTAATATCAAGATAGAATCTCCGTAAAATCCGAATTTGTATTTCTCTTGTACTGCTATTTCATATGCTTTCATCACATTTTCATAACCTCCAAAAGCACATTGATTCATGAGCATCGTACTCATCGGCATTTGAAATTTTGATATCAGGCAGTTCGCTGTAGTGAATTTGTATGGCGGGAAAATAAATTTATTTGTCCATCCTTCATAAGGCTTTATCATTCCGTTTGCTGTAGATGCAGTCTCTAATGCTCGTAGGGTAGTAGTACCTACAGCACATATTCTATTCCCCGCTTCATTGGTCTTGTTAAATAATTCGGATATCTCTTCATTTACTTCCATCTGCTCGGAGTCGGTCTTATGCTTCGATAAATCTTCAACATCAATATCTCTAAACATACCAAGACTTGCATGGAGGGTGATAAATCCGGATTTTATTCCTTTTATCTCCATTCTCTTTAATATCTCTCTCGAGAAATTGCATCCGGCTACCGGCGCTACTACAGCCCCTTCTTTACTCGCAAAAATTGTTTGGTAACATTCCGCATCTTCCGGTTCCGGATTTCTGGTAATATGTGGTGGCAATGGGGTGTTGCCTAATGCCAATAAGTCTCTCTTGAACTCTTCATGGGTGCCGTCGTACAAAAATCGTACTGTTCTACCACGTGATGTTGTGTTGTCTATTACCTCTGCTACCATAGAATTGTCTGCACCAAAATATAATTTATTTCCTACTCTTATCTTTCGTGCAGGCTCTACTAATACATCCCATAACCGTAATTTCTGATTGAGCTCTCTTAATAGAAATACCTCTATGTTAGCATTCGTTTTCTCTTTATTTCCATGCATCAATGCCGGAAATACTTTCGTGTCGTTAAATATAATCAAATCATTCTCGTCAAAATAATTTAATACCTCCTTGAAAAGTTTATGCTCTATCCTATTCGTACGCGAATGGAGTACTAATAGCCGAATTTCATCTCTATATGCGTCAAAGCTTTCTTCTTTTAAAACAATGTTTCCTTCTTCGTCATACATATACGAGCATGGATACTTGGCAATATACTCTTCTGGGAGCTTAAATTTAAATTGTGAAAGTTTCATTGTTATATTTATTTTTAAGTGTTACACATGTTGGATTATGAGAACTGCTCGTTCTCTATTTTTGAAATAAATTCTTCTATCTCAAAGCATTGAGATAATGTAATATCACCTACGCGAGTGCGTTGCAATGCAATTAGATGCGCCCCGGAATTGAGTGCTTCTCCTATATCTCGGGCTAAGGCTCGAATGTACGTACCTTTACTGCATACTACTCGTATTGTTAACTGCATATCTTCAAACTTCAGTATCTCTATTTCATCGATTACCAATAGTTTGGATTTAATTTCAACCTCTTCGCCTCGCCTTGCATAATCAAAAGCTCTTTTGCCTTCAATCTTTACTGCTGAATATATAGGTGGCTTTTGCCATATCTCTCCTTTAAATTGCTCTAATGTTTTTTCTATTAGTGGTAAGGTGATATGTTCTGTCGGATATGTGGCATCTATCGGATGCTCTAAATCATAAGAGGGGGTGGTTGCCCCTAATTGAAGTGTGGCTATGTACTCTTTGACGCCCGCTTGTAACTCCTCTATCTTTTTAGTACTCTTTCCGGTGCATAATATCATTACCCCGGTTGCTAATGGATCTAAAGTCCCCGCATGTCCTACTTTGAGCTTCTTTTGTTTTAATTTGCGACACAATACTCGCCGTATCCTATTTACAACGTCAAAGGATGTCCACTCTAATGGCTTGTTGATATATATTACTTCTCCGCCTATAAAATCCATGTTTAATAAAATATACTATACAGCAACGTTCCAATACCGATGGCAAAACAATATATGGCAAAGTATATTAATTTTCCGCGTTTTACAATATTTATCATGAATTTACATGCAAAACATCCGGATATAAATGCCGCTAAAAATCCGAATATTATTGGTGATATACCTAACATCTCCATTTCTGAAGGCTCTTTTAATATCTTTATTAAGTCTAAAAAGGCTTCCCCTAATATCGGTATTATTACCATTAAAAAAGAAAATTGTGCTACTTTCTCTTTCTTATTCCCTAATAATAACCCGGTAGAGATTGTTGTTCCTGAACGTGATAAACCCGGTAATACTGCTACCGCTTGTGATAATCCTATGATAAATGCATGAAGATAACTGATGTTCTCTCTCTCTCTCGGTTTCGCATAATAGGAAAATGTTAGTAACAATGCCGTAATTATCAAGCAAATACTTACTACGTTTAACCCTTCTCCAAATATGCTCTCGACCGTGTCTTTAAAAAACATGCCTACAATAAATACCGGTATCATAGATATCAATATCTTGCATACATAATTTTTGTCTTCATTCCATTTGGTTGTGGTGAATGTACCTATAAATAAATGCTTTATTTCTCCCCACAATATTACTAATGTACTCAATACCGTTGCAGTGTGTACTACTACGGAAAAGGTTAAACTATTAGAGGCGGAAATGTCTAATCCAAGTATGGTCTGACCGATTATTAAATGCCCGCTACTGCTGACCGGCAAAAATTCTGTCAGCCCCTGTATTAATCCTAATATTATCGACTCTAAGATACTCATTTCTTACTTCTCTTTCGATTTCCACATTATTCCAAATATCATACCTACAAAACCTATCATACATACGATAGGTGCAAGTGTGATGCGCTTAAAACTGAATACGTCGGGATTAAAATCTATATCTGTTGAACTTCCGTGCATTAGTATAAATCCTAATATAATTATTATTACGGATGCTGCTATTATAATGTAATTGATTTTTGTAAAAGGAAATTTTTTCATCTCTTATATAAAATATAAATCATTAGTACTCATTCTTAAATATCTGTTTACTGCAGCTACTGTAGCTATATAGTTTATTATAAAACTTATTATAAATATTGCTACTACTACCGGTATCCAAATCTCAAATTGTATTATGTTTATATTACTACTTAATTGATTCTGTATAAAATATACGGTTCCCGATAATAGTAATATTGATATGATTGATGCTATTAAGGAATTTATAAACGAACGTTTTACAAAGGGTTCCCTTATAAATCCATTTCGTGCGCCAACTAGTTGCATTGTATTGATTATGAATCTTTTTGAATATATCGATATTCTTATTGTATTGTTTATCAATACTATGGATATAAATAATAATACCAATGCTATAAATGAAAAGAGTATTGATAATCGTTTTATGTTTTTACTCAACATTTCTAACATATCTTCTTGATATACTATTTCTTCTATACCATCGAAGTGTGATATTTTCGGTATTATCACTTTCTTTATGCTGTCTACATTTGCATATTCCGCTTTTAAATATACCTCTATAGATGCATTTAACGGATTGTAACCTATTAATTGCGAAGGGTCATCTCCCAAAGCATTTATATGCTCTGTCAATGCACTGTCTTTACTGATATATTCAATCTTGTGAATATATGGTACCGCTGTTAAATATTTTGTGAGCCTTTCTTTCTCTTTCTGTTGAATACTATCTTGCAGAATCACTGACATAGATATATTCTCTTTACTCTCTTTAGCATAGTACGATGTACTCTGATATAACGCAATAATAACACCTACCATATATAATACTAATGATATACTTATGGTAGATGTAAAATGCAAATTGAAAAATGATTCTTTTTTTGCTTTATTTTTCTTTTGTGACATTGTCGGTTTTTAATTTGCAAAGTTAAGAATAATTTTTGATTTGAGCAAACTCAATTTTTATAATAAATCATCAAGCCATGCTCTGTTTGTAGCATCTGATGGCATTCTCCAATCTCCTCTTGGTGAGAGACATACAGAACCTACTTTCGGCGAATCAGGCATGCAACTTCGCTTGAATTGCTGTGCGAAAAATCTGCGGAAGAAATTTTTTAACCAGTAATGAAGTTCATCTTCGGTATATTGATCTTTAAATGCTTTCTTCGCTATATATAGAATTTTTTTAGGTGTATAACCATACCTTAATGTGTAATATATACAAAAGTCGTGTATTTCGTATGGTCCTACTATATCTTCTGTCTTTTGTGCTATACTTCCATCTTCTTCCGATGGTAATAATTCAGGCGATACCGGCGTATCTATAACGTCTAAAAGGTTGTTTTTTACATGCTCCGGTACGTAATGTTCACTCGCATATTGTACCAAATATTTTATTAATGTTTTGGGTATGCTCGCATTTACCGCATACATGCTCATCTGATCGCCGTTATATGTCGCCCATCCTAATGCTAGTTCCGATAAATCTCCCGTGCCTATTACTATGCCGTTATACCGGTTTGATATATCCATCAAGATTTGAGTTCTCTCTCTCGCTTGTGAATTTTCATAGGTTATGTCTCTTACGTTAGGGTCGTGCTCGATGTCTTTAAAATGCTGTATACACGCCTCTTTTATTGATATCTCTTTTAGTGTCGCTCCCATCTTTGTTATAAGCTCTATGGCATTTGTATAGGTGCGATTAGTAGTTCCAAAGCCCGGCATCGTTACTCCTATGATGTTGCTGTAATCTATTTGCAGCATATCACATACCCTTATACATACCAAAAATGCTAATGTAGAATCTAATCCTCCGGATATTCCTATTACCATTTTTGTACAATTAATATGTTTTAGTCTTGCGTATAGACCTGTTGCTTGTATATTTAATATCTCTTCGCACGAACCTTCCATGTCCTTTGTAGTTGGAATAAATGGGGTAGGGGAGAAATATCTATCTATATCAAAATTATAGGTAGGGGAAGAATATTTTATATATCTCGGCTTGTAATCTGTGTTCCTAATGCCGTTTAAACCGGTTTTAAAGGTGCTGTTTTTTTGTCTGTCACTATTTATCCTATCTAAATCAATATCTGCGTATGTTATTTGCGGTTCATCTACAAAACGCTGATTTCTATTTAATATAACTCCTTTCTCTGCTATTATTGAATTTCCTGTATAAACTAAGTCGGTGGATGATTCTCCATATCCGGCGGAACTGTATACATACGCAGATATGGTTCGTGATGATTGCTGCTCGATTAATTGTAATAAATAGTTGTTCTTGCCTATCAATTCGTTTGACGCTGATAAGTTAAATATGATTTGTGCCCCGGCGAGACTGTGTAATGAACTTGGTGGTATCGGAGTCCATAAATCTTCACATATTTCTATTGCATAACTATATTCTTCTGTTGATAAAATAATATCGTTGCCAAATGGTATATTCTCTTGGCCTAACAAATTTATTGTATTTACGTTGGCGTTCATCGCTGATGAAAACCATCGCATTTCGTAAAATTCGTTGTAATTTGGCAAATATGTTTTTGGAACAATTGCTATAATACTTCCTTTATGTATTACTACTGCGCAGTTAAATAATTGATTGTTAGTATTAATTGGTGCTCCTACAATTATCGTTATTGTATGTTCCTGACTATAACATACTATGTCGTTCAGTGCCTCTATGGTTTGATCTAGTAGTAAGTGTGAATTAAATAAATCTCCACATGTGTATCCTGTTATTGATAGTTCGGGAAATACGATTATTGAAGCATGATTTTCTTCCGCTTCTTCTATCATCCTTTCAATAAGTGAGATATTCCATTGACAATCAGCTATTTTTACTCTCGGTACTGCTGATGCTACTCTTATAAATCCGTAATTAGATAGTGAATTCATATTCTAAAATGCCAATATTATTCCTATTATCGATAAGATTATTATTATCGACCCGGTTATCTTATTAATTATTCGTAATTCCCTTAGTTTGAACTTATTCTTAAAATACCCAACTATCATCGTCAGTAATATCCACCATATTATAGCTCCTATGATTATTGAAATAAAGGCTATTATGTTATTTGAAATATTACCGGATTCAATGATTTGAAATCGTGCGAATAGACCTATAAAAAGAAACATTATTAGGGGGTTGCTAAAGCACAAACCGAATGCAGATAGGTAGTCGCTTATTAAATCGCCTTTGCTGTGTGATTTTTTTATATGCGGCAATTGATTTTTTGGCTTTTTTAAAAATAAGTATATGCCAAATAATAATATTATTATTGATCCGATTATCTGAATTAAAAATTGGTGAGTGTTGATGAAATCTAAAATGAAACTCATTCCTAAACTCACAAGCAGTGCATAGATAATGTCGGAAGTGGTTGCACCCAATCCCGTCATAAATCCATGCAGCTTACCTCTTGATAGTGTTCTTTGTATACATAATACCCCAAGAGGCCCCACCGGAGCTGATACGCATATTCCTATTAATATTCCTGTTAGTATTATTTTAATCATTATTATACAAATTCCGTTATATGCTTCTGGTTGCTATCGTTATTTCTTACATCCGTTATTTGTCGTTTGAATTTATATGTTCTTTTACGAATTGTAAAATGGATGTTTTTTCTTCGGGATGAAACCATTGGATGTCTTTGTCTTTGTTAAACCATGACATCTGTTTTTTTGCATATCTTCGTGTGTTTTGTTGAATCATGCTTATTGCATAATCTAATGTCCACTCTTTTTCAAAATATTTGAATAATTCTTTATATCCTACGGTATTAAGAGAATTGTATTCTTTGTATGTATATACATTGCGTGCTTCTTCAAGCAAACCCGTTTCCATCATTTTCAACACTCGGTTATTAATATTATTATAAAGCTCTTCTCTATCTCTCTTTAATCCGATTTTTATAATATTGAAATTACGCTTTTTTGCAATTCCAGTGCGTAGTTCTGAAAATGGTCGTCCGGTTTGTAAACATACCTCTAACGCATGTTTGATGCGCTTTGCATTCATGGGGTCTACTTCTTTATAATGAATAGGATCGAGTAATTTTAATTGGTTTCTAATACCATCTAATCCTACTTTATTATAAAGTGTAGTTACCTCTTCTCTTACTTCCGGGTCAATATTCGGTATGTCGTCAATTCCATTACATATGGCACTGATATATAGCATGGAACCTCCTACCAATAGTGCATTTCCATTTTTTTCAATTTCTGATTCTATTATTGGAATTGCGTCTAATTCGTATTGTCCGGAACTATAATGGTCAGTAATACTTTGTGTTGAAATAAAGTAATGCTTAACTTTATTTAGTTCCTCTTCACTCGGTTTCGCAGTGCCTATAGAGATTTCTTTGTATATTTGTCTGGAATCGGATGATACTATTGAGCACGACAAAGTGGTAGCGAGATCAATGCTAATATCCGTCTTTCCAACTCCTGTAGGACCTAATATTACAAAAAGGTTGCCCATTAATAAAGGTCGTTTGAATCAAAATCCGAAAATCCTTCAGTATCCAATTCTTCTGAATCAAATTCTGAATCTCCATAAAATGAATCGTCGATTATTGATGATGTGGATGGAGTATTTAAATGATTCATTATATCATCGTCAGTTGATTCTTGTTTCGGTGCATTTCCTTCTTTATGAGTGCATACGGCTTTATCTAATTCACCGCTCTTTATCTCTTCTAATTTTATATAAAAGGCTCTTTCTAAAATCTGATCAAAAACAAATATTAATCTATCTCCTTCGTCTTTAACAAATTCATCTAAAAAGGTATGTTCCATCAAATATGAATCATTTTCAGGATTGGCATCCATGTCGGTTAGGGTTATTTCCGTCTCCATATTCCAATGCCTTCCACATGAAAAAAATGATGTTATTTGGTCTTTTGTATAATTTACACTGTCAAGAATAGCATCGTTGAACTCTAAAAATGTAGCATCAGAGTTGATTTCTATCTCTCTGGAAAAGTTTGCTACTTCATCTGTTGTTATTATAAATTTGTATATCATATCGTGTTTATATTTTAAATTCAAAGTTACGTTATTTTTTTTATCCAACAAAATGAATGCATAAAAAAAAGTATTTCGTCAGAAATACTTTTTTTTTCATTTACTTGTTGTGATATATTATATGTTATTTATTTCACATTCAAGTTGTTGTATTCTTTTTTTGAGATTAATATTTGTTGCCATCAGGTCGTTTATCGTTTTTTGTGCATAAACAATCGTTGCATGATTGCGATTCCCTAATGATTTTCCAATCTCTATGAGTGAATTATTTGTGTGTTTTCTTGCGAGATATATTGCAACTTGGCGTGCTTCGGATATTAAACTTTTTCTGCTTTTGGATACTAATTCGTTTTTTGTGATTGCATAATTTTCGCATACCAAATCATATATTTGCTCTAATGATACAGGTGTCGGTGCCGCTTTTTTATGTTCTCCGTTGTTAATGATTTTTTTTGCCAAATTAATATTAATCTCAGTATTGAGAATACTTGCATTTGCAAGCATCGACATTAATGTACCTTCCAAAGCTCTGTTATTGGTGATGTTTTCTGCTATGTAATCTACAATGTCATCTGTTATCTCCATGCCATAATCAGAGGCTTTGCTCTTTAATATCTTTTTACGCAACTCCAATTCTGGCTTATCTATTTTTGCGTTTAATCCCCATTTAAATCTGGTTATTATTCTATCAGACATCTTTAATTCACTTGGATCTCTGTCACAGCACATGATAAGCTGCCTTCCCATTTGATGTAATTGATTAAAAATATGGAAGAAGGTGTTCAGTGTTTTCTCTTTTCCTTCCAAATCTTGTACATCGTCTAATATCAATATATCTACACTTTGATAGAATTTTAAAAAATCGTTTGTATGTTGATTTTTTATAGAATCTCCATATTGTATCATGAAATCATTGGCAGAGACGTATAATACCTTTTTTTCGGGATATCTCTCTTTAATGCCGAGACCTATGGCATTTGCCAAGTGAGTTTTTCCTACAGTGGAATCTCCATAAATAAAAAATGGATTAAATACTCCTCCGGGGTTGTTTATTATGTTGATTCCTGCCGTTCTCGCTAATTTATTTGATGTCCCTTCTATAAAATTCTTCATTCTATATCTAGGATTCAGATTGGTGCAGAATGGCTGCGTAGAACTCTCAGAAGGGGACGGATTGTTAAGCTCTATAGGGCGTTGACTATTTTGAATTGTCGTACCTTTATTACCCATATTCGGGTCTATTACAATATGATATTTTATATCTAAAGGTACTCCGCAACTCTTTTGCAATGCACTGCAGATGATATCTACATAATGTTCGTCAATGTATTCTTTGAAAAAATCCGATGGCACTTGTATGTCAAAAAATTCCGAGTCGCATGACAATGGAATAATCTGAGAGATCCATGTTTTATATTGGGTCTCTTCTATATTATCTTTGAGTATACTCAAAGTTTTATTCCATATTTCTTGGTAATTGGTCATCCTATTCTCTTATTTTTTAGACAAAAAAATTATCTCTTCCGAATTGAGAAGTAGATAATATATGGCAATCAGGTTTTTATATTGTGTGTTTGTATAAGAAATTACCCTTCTTATTTCGACCACAAAGTTCGAATTTTTTTTTCAATTATTAAATTCATTTTTCATTATGAGAAATGTAAGTGTGACTTATTCTTTTAGTTTTCAAATACTTTACTTTAACTGTTTGATAATAAGTGTTAATATTATTTTATATTTTATAATATAATGATTATCAGTAGATTATTAGTGTGCAACAATGTTGCGAATATTTATAGAA